>Ga0209249_1000586_pt1 | contig 43042 bp, 36 predicted proteins | sample SaaInlV_200m_DNA_4_FD_184653 | JGI IMG/M metagenome (GOLD analysis project Ga0209249, IMG submission 184653) | Marine microbial communities from expanding oxygen minimum zones in the Saanich Inlet - SI037_S3LV_200m_DNA (SPAdes) (version 2) | ecosystem: Environmental > Aquatic > Marine >...
CAAACAAATGGACAGGCTTATTAATTCAAGATTTTGTTTTGAAAAACTGGAAATTTAAAATTAGCAAAAGAACTGCTCAACTCTGGCTGTCGAAAGTATTGTGATTCTTTTTCATGCGTTTGCCCTGCTAATTTTGCAAGTTCTGCATGAGAATATATTAAAGCTGCAGTACCGCTTCTTTCCGGTTCTTTTCTTGGCACAGCCATTTTACTTTCAAAAAATGCCTGCGTAGCCTTGGCTCCAAAAACAAAAGCAATAATACCTACCCAATATTGGTCTATTCCAATATCATAAAAATCGTTTGCATCCCATCCTACTTTTAATAATAGTAAACAAATAACATTTGTCATCATAAATACTACAATCCGCATTGTACTTACTTCTTTATTTTGGTCTTTTAAGAGGGAAGGAAAAGCTAAGGAAACTCCAAGCATTATTATGAAAAATGTGATAGATACATTCTCCCCGTTTAAGAGTGCATTTCCGTTTGTTGAAAAAACTAATTTGAAAAGCAAGTATAGTATTCCAATAAAAATTAAAGCAAAACCAACAAACTGTATAAAAGAAATTTTGTATTCTTGGTTTTCTATTAGCTTTCGATCTTTATAATGTTTTTTGAACCAGTTTGATATTTTTTCATTCATAAGATTTAAACTATTTAAGATTAAATATAAATTAAAAAAACTAACTAATTACAAATATACGATTCCATAATTTATTGTCAATATTTAGACTAAAATTATTATGAAATGCTGTGAAAAAAAATAGTAATATAATTATTTCTTGTACAGCAAAACATAAAACCAATATTTTTCTGTTAATTAATAAGCAAATATAAAAATATTTTCCGTAATACAATCAAAATTGTAATATTTTAAAATGTTTTCTTCAAAAATAACAGATTATCAAACTTTATAACGTTTTTTTGCTTAACTATGTTTAAATTCCAGTTGTGTTTGTAATCGGCATTTAGATCGTTTTTTGAAAAGTCAGTCCAGTAAATCTTTAGGGTTTGTAAATAAATAAACTATCCATTTGTACTTGTTCTTTTGTCCATTTTCTTCATTATAAAAGTATTAAATAAACTGTGGCTATTCGCAACTTTTATGCCTTAAAAATGAACAATCCCGATGTATCGGGACGTGCAACTTGAATCCTTTATTTATTTACAAACCCTTAGTCCAAATAACAGAGTTGTAGAAACAAATAAGTATCTTGCAATTTCACTACTTATTTCTGCTGGTTTTAAATCCACAAACAACGCAAGAAATCCAAGAGGTAAGGTCGTTAAATTTCTAATAAATTGATAATATGAATATCAATGTTTTTACTGACTACTGGCAAATTTATTAATTCTTTTATCAATACTCTTTTGTGTTATCAAACAATAGTTTTCAGATGATTATAATTTTAGTTCTAAATTTAAATAGCTTATTTTATGAAGTTTTCATCCTTAATCCTCTTTTAGTCAATACTGAAAAATTGCCCTTTAACTTTTCATAATGTTTTTCAATTATTTCTAATACAATTTCAATTCGTTCTTTTCGATTAATTTCATTTAAACGAATTAATAATATTCCAGTGTGTTCAAATCTTAACCGATATGTCAATTCTCCAAAATCCTTGTCTTCTGTAATTAATAAACTTCGGTTTGCTATAGCTATTTTTAATACTTCAGTGTCTTTTATACCGGAAAAGTCCTCCAATATCGACAAAACAATTATTCCATTTTGTCTCAATCTAATAATTATTCCAAAATCGACACTCTCATCTACAACAAGTTTCATTTTTATGAAGCTTTTGAAAATACAATCTCATTTTTTATCGAATCTGATGCAAACAATAGACAAGCAGCTATATCGTCTTTTGTTGTTTTAGGATATGCTTCAGTTAAATCTTGAATAGTATCGCCGGAGGCTAATTTCTCTAGAATTAAATCTACTGGAATCCTTGTATTGATTATTACCGGTTTTCCATACAATCTCTCAGGATTCGATTCTATATGTAATGTCCAGTCAATCATATTTTTATTTTAAATTTCCTATTATTTCGCTAATACAAAAATAGGAATATTTTTCAAAATACATTCAATGTTCAACTAACTTCAATAATACAAGTATCATATTTGTTTAAATAAATAACAGATTATCAGCATATAAAAATAGATATAAGTAAAATTTCAAAAGCAATAAAAACAAACTCTAACACAAATCATTTGCAGAAACATATAAATATCCTACTTTTAGCCTCTTGAAAAAATGAATTTATTAACTTAATTTAAAAATATGAATAATATTACACAATCTCTTAGAGATTCGAAAGGTGCCAGATGGGGAGCACTTGCCGTTGTTTCGTTTACAATGATGACAGGTTATTACATTAATTATGTAATATCACCACTAAAACCTCTTCTCGAAGATCATTTTGGTTGGAATAGTGTTGACTTTGGCTTATGGAATAGTGCCTACGGTTGGTTTAATGTTTTTTTCCTAATGTTGATTTTTGGAGGAATTATATTAGATAAAATTGGTGTTAGATTTACTGGTATTGGTGCGGCTTTATTGATGATTGTGGGAACTATTTTACAATATTTAGCAATTGATGGTATATTTCCAATGGAAGGTCTCTTCTTTGAAGGTTCTTTTTTAGAAATGAAATCTCAAATATTTTATGGAGCACTTGGCTTTGGAATTTTTGGTGTAGGAGTAGAAATTGCGGGTATTACTGTAAGTAAAATAATTGTAAAATGGTTTAAAGGAAAAGAACTTGCCCTTGCTATGGGGCTCGAAATGGCTACTGCACGTATGGGTACTGCTCTTGCTTTAGCACTTCCGTTACCAATGGCAACAATTTGGTTTGGAACAAAAGAACTTCCTGCACTTTCTGCTCCATTAATGTTAGGTATAGGTCTATTAGTTGCCGGATTTATTGCTTTTCTTTGGTATATATTTATGGATAAAAAATTAGAAGCATCAGAGGGGGTTTCTGATGAAGTTAGCGAGGAGGACGAATTTAAAATAAGTGATATATTAACAATCCTTACAAATAAAGGATTTTGGCTAATTGCTCTTCTATGTGTTTTATTCTATTCAGGAGTATTCCCATTTCTATATTATGCTACTGATTTAATGATTAATAAATATAACGTTGAGCCTGATTTTGCTGGTGCAATTCCGGGTCTTTTACCATTTGGAACAATCTTATTAACACCATTTTTTGGTAATATTTACGATAGAAAAGGAAAAGGTGCTACAATTATGTTAATAGGTTCGGTTATGTTGTTAGTAGCCCATACTATCTTTTCAATACCGTTTATTGATAATTACATTGTAGCAATTGCACTTATTCTTTTCCTTGGAGTTACATTCTCGTTAGTGCCATCTGCAATGTGGCCCTCTGTACCAAAAATTATTCCCGAAAAACAACTTGGAACAGCTTATGCTCTAATTTTTTGGGTTCAAAACTGGGGATTAATGGGTATTCCACTATTGATAGGATATGTTTTAGATAAATATAATCCTGAAGTGATTGATGCAAGAAAACTGTTGGAAGAAGGTCAAGATGTTGTTGTGCCTCCTTATGATTATACAGCCCCTATGATTGTTTTTGCAGCCACAGGTTTGTTGGCAATATTTGTAGCAATTGCTTTGAAAGCCGAAGACAAGAAAAAAGGATATGGTCTGGAGCTTCCTAATATTGAAAAATAGAATTCTGAAACCATAAATAAAAAAAACCACAGCTCTTTAGTTGTGGTTTTATTATTTCTGGCAAACTCCAATATTTTTATTGAAACTAAATTTTTATTTTTGGTCAGGAATTACGAAATTGAAACAAATATCCTGTTCGTAGCCCCGGCTCATTCCAAATCTGATAAGTTTGTTTTTTCTTTCTGCCTCATTTTTGGCAGAAATACTTTTCGCTTTTTTTTCTAATTCCTTAAAAATAATTGTTAAATACTCATCTTTAGGAATTTTGTTCATAGCATGTGAAATATTTTCCTCGGAAATCCCTTTTTGTTTCAAGGCAAACATAATCTTTATCTTACCCCATTTCAATATTCTTAGTTTTTCGTTGGTGAAAGAAGAAACAAATCGTTTTTCGTTTATAAAATCTTCATGAATTAAATCTTCAATAATTTCATCAGTTTCTTCTTCGCAAATTCCCCAGCTTTTTAATTTTATGCGAATATCTTTTTTGCATTTTTCGGTTTTTGAACAAATGTTTTGTGCTTGTATTAAAGCTTGCTTTTTATCTTTTTTTTGCATGTTTTTCTTTTCAATTCAAAAGTTTGGCTCTAATCATTCTGAACTTATCGTTAATATCTTTTTTTATCAATATTTCACAAAAGCCTTTTTGTGAAAGCAATTCAGCTGTTTGTTCTGCCAGATTTTCATTTATTTCCAAATATAAATTCCCATTTGTTGAAAGATGCTTTATTGCAAAATTTGCAATTGCTTCATAAAAAATCAATGGATCTTGATTGCTAACAAAAAGTGCTTCGTATGGTTCAAAATTTAGAACATTTTTTGCCATTAGCGATTTTTCTTGCTCACGAACATACGGTGGATTGCTGACGATAATATCAAATTTTGCAAATCTCTTGTTAGATTCAATATCTAAAATATTAAATTTAGTGAAGCTTATTTCAGCATTATTTGATTGTGCATTTTTTTTTGCAATTTCTAGTGCTTTTTTAGAAATATCTATAGCTAAAATTTTTACTTTTGGGAGGCTTTTTTTCAGAGAAATTGCAATGCATCCGCTACCGGTGCCAATATCAATAATTTTCGATGCTGTATTTTTAGAGTCATTTACAATCCAATCTACAAGCTCTTCGGTTTCGGGACGTGGAATTAAAACATCTTTATTTACAGAAAATGTTAAATCATAAAATTCTGTTTTGCCGAAAATATATTGTAAGGGTTGATACTCTTTAAGCTTTAAAACTATTTTTTTAAGTCGATGAATTGAATTCTCACTAATTTGAAAGTCTTGCTGAATATGAATTTCAGGTTTCGATAGATTTTCTAATTCATTAAATATTAAATATATAAAGCTCTGTATCTCTTCTTTTGGATAAAAATCGGACAATTCTGTGGTAGAAAAACTTATCGCTTCTTTTAAATTCATACTATTTTAGTTGAATGAAAATATCATAGAAAATACAAAATGACAAAATAGACAAAAAAATGAAAAATAATTTGTAACAAATAGTATTTTAGTTCCGTCATAAATTAAATTTGAAATGTTAAATGACAACTGAGGAGTATAATATTAGTGTTGAAAATTTTTCTGATGGAGCTTACAGGTTCATTTTAAAAAATATTAGAGATCAAAATAAGGCTCAGGATATAGTTCAGGATACTTATGAAAAATTGTGGATAAATGTTTCTATTGTTGATTTTAAAAAAGTAAAATCCTACATTTTTTCAACTGCCTATCATACTATGATTGACCTAATCAGAAGGGAAAAACGAAAAGTTGATTTTGAAGAGGTAAATTTGCTTGACTATTCGCACAGCGAGCATTATAGCGATTTGAACGAAATTCTGAACGAAGCCATTGATAAACTTCCCGATATTCAAAAATCGGTGGTTCTGTTACGCGACTATGAAGGATATTCTTACAAAGAAATAGCAGAAATTACAAATTTGAACGAATCGCAAGTGAAGGTGTATATTTTTAGAGCACGGAAATATTTGAAAAATTATATTGTTAGTACAGAAGTAGTTGTTTAGAAAAAAGCTGAGATGAAAATAAATATTAATAATTATCAGGAGTATTTTATAGATTATTTCGATGGGAATCTTGATTTTCTGCAAAATAAACAATTATTCAATTTTTTGGATAAACACCCAGATATAAAAACTGAATTTGAGCAATTCGAAGAAATAAAAATCAAGCCCGAAACTATAAAATTTCCTTTCAAGGAAAGTTTAAAAAAAAATATTGCAAGTCAATCTTCAATTAATGAATCAAATTTTGAAGATTTTTGTATCGCAAAATTAGAAAATCAACTCACTGAAAAGCAATCAAAAGAATTTGAAGACTATATTTCTGAGAATCCTGAAAATCAAAAAACTTTCAATTTATATTTAGAAACCAAAATAAAACCTGAACTAAATATTTTGTTCAACAAAAAATCATCTCTAAAGAAATTCAATCTTCAAGCAAAAAAACTTATTCCATATTTTTCGATTGCTGCATCAATTATTATTGTCATTGGATTGTATTTTTATTCAAATAAATTTGTCGTAGAAGAAAATCCAAATTTTGCTGATAAAAATGACACTTCTAAAATCCAAATTGAAATTGTTTCTGATAAAAACCAAAATGCAGAAATTGAAGGAAATATTGAATCGACAGAAGAGAAGCAAAAAAGTATAATTCAAAAGCCAAAAATTCTAAATAAAACTGAAAATATAGCTGACAAAAATTGTCCTAAAACAGAAAGAATTAATAAAATTGATTCTAAAGAAGAAATTATTAATGGCGATTTGAAAAATAAATTTTCGGAAAATTTGGCTGAAGCAAGAATCGATTCTTTCAAATATATAGTTCCTGCAAAAACAAATTTTTCGAAAGATACGCTCATAAAAAGAGACTTAAAACCTCAGACTGTAGATGGGACGAATAATATGAATCAAAAATATGAGAATATTACACAAAAAGAACCAATTGCTGCTGCAAGTAAAATGCCTCAGATTCAGGACGATGATTATGTTTCTGTCAAACAATTTTTTGTAAATATTTTGAAAAAGAAAATTTTCAAAGTGAATGAAAATGAGAGGGTAGATTTTTGGCATGTTGCTGATGCCGGATTGAACGGAATAAATAAAATTACAAAGTCGAAAATGAAATTGAAAGAAAAATCGAATGAAAATTCGTCAATTGTAGAATTTAGCTCCGAAAAATTTGCTTTTGCCATCCCTCTAAAAAAGGATAGGTAAGGAAGCAGTTTCCATGAAATCTTTTACCTCAGCTAAAATATTGCATATTTGAATTGAAATTTCGCCGTTTTCTTATCCTTAAATCATTAAAATTTGATAGCAATTTTTTATCTTTGTTGCTTTGGGTAATTATTTTAATTGATAGTAATGAAAGAATATGTTGTGCCATTTTGCGACTCCTGTCATGTGTTTTTTTTACACAAACTTGTCATGCTTTTTTCTAACAAGTTTTATAATGAATTGAACGATATCCTCAATCTAAAAATAAAATTTGCTATTAATTAAACTTCAATGAATATTTTCAATTGGTTCGGAATAGAAGGGATATTTTTCTGGATTATTTATGTAGCCTACCTACTTTCAATAATTTTTACGATAACCATAATTATTCTCGAAAATCGGAATCCGGTTAAGACAATTTCATGGCTGTTGGTCTTGATAGTATTGCCTTTCCTTGGCGTAATATTTTACTTATACTTTGGAAGAAACTTCCGTAAACAAAAATTCTTTAACCGCAAAGAAATCTCCGATATTGAAAGTTCAAGGATGTTAAATCCGGAGCAAATAGACGATTTGTCGAATATTGAATTTTTACAAAATGACGACATAAAAAGCAAAATCAATATTATCAAGCTTTTGGTTAACAATAACAAATCTTTGCTTACGGAACATAATGATATTGAGGTTCTGCAAAATGGGATTCAAACTTTTGATTCAATAATTTCTGAATTAGAAAATGCAAAACATCATATCAATTTAGAATATTATATTATTGAAGAAGATAATATTGGCAATAAAATTAAAGATATTCTTATTCGTAAGGCAAAGCAAGGTGTATTAATCAGGTTAATATATGATGATGTTGGTAGTTGGAGTTTGAGCAGCGATTATGTCGATGAACTATTGAATGCCGGAGTCGAAGTTTATGGATTTATGCCGGTTCGTTCATACATTTTTGCAAATAAAATAAACTATAGAAACCACCGCAAAATAATTGTTGTTGACGGAAAAGTAGGATTTGTGGGTGGGTTGAATATTGCAGATCGATATATTCAGGGAACAGAAGAAATTGGCTTTTGGCGAGATACGCATCTGCGACTTGAAGGCGATGCGGTGAATAGCTTGCAAGCAATATTTTTCATCGACTGGTATTTTGTAAGCCAGAAACTTGTGAATGATGAAATATATTTTCCAAAACATAATATATCAAAAAAGCATCTTGTTCAAATAGTTACAAGCGGTCCCGACTCCGATTGGGCAAGTATTATGCAAACATATTTTTCGGCGATAGCCACAGCTCAAAAATATGTCTATATTTCAACACCATATTTTCTTCCAAACGAAAGTATTCTTACTGCTTTGAAAACAATTTCGCTAAGCGGGATAGATGTTAGAATTATTATTCCTGAAAAAATTGATTCATTTCTGGTAAATTGGAGTTCGAAATCTTATGTCGCAGAATTGCTCGAAGCCGGAATAAATGTGTATTTCTACCGTAAAGGATTTTCTCATAGCAAGTTACTTATGGTTGATGATGTTATTTCATCAGTAGGAACTGCAAATATGGACATTAGAAGCTTCGATCAGAACTATGAAGTAAATGCAATTATTTACGATTTTGAAATCAACAATATTTTGAAAAAATCGTTTTTGGAAGATATTAAGAATAGCTACAAAGTTGATATTAACAAGTTTAATAAGCGACCAATCTTTGAGAAACTCAAAGAATCCGTTGCACGATTGTTTAGTCCTTTGTTATAAAAGTTTACTTAGTTTTCACTATAAAATATATAGTCCAATTATTCCAGCTCCAAGTCCAACCAAAAGATTTATCAATTTCACCAAAACAAAACTCTTTTTAGATTCAGCAAAAAGAGGCAAAGCCCCGTGCCCGTCTTGAACTATAGAACTTGCCAGCAAGGTGCTAAACGGAATTGTCCCTTCGAAAAACAATGTTACAAAAACTAAATGCGGGCCAGATTCTGGAATCAGGCCAATCAGAACTGCAACCAAAAGAATTATTAGTTGATTATCTTTCAGCCAAATGTCAATGTCTAAATAGTTTATCAAAATATTTATAAAAACTAATGCACCGAATGTCCAAAGAAAAATCTTAATAAAGTGTTTTTTAATAATATGTTCCCAAAGATGCGATTCGAGGAAATGATCGGGTACTGTAGCTGCAATAAAAAGAGCGCAAAGAGAAAGAACTAAGAATGTTATACTTATCCAATTCCAATGTGTAAAAAGTTCGTTGTCGCCATGAAGCTCATGATGATGTTCTTCTATATCGTCTATTTCATGATCGTGGTCATGGTGAACAATTTCTGCTTGTGGTTCTTCATTGTGGATATGCCCAATTTTGCCAGATGAAAGAGCAAAAAGAAAAATAAATAATCCGAAAATAATTATTGCTCTGTGAAAACTAATGTTCTTAAATTCTTTGAAAATATTAAATCTTTTCCGTCCATGGCAATCGTTTTCTTCTTTGTGAATTTTGAAGTGAAAAGTTTGATGAGAGAGTTTAGTTTTTGGTACTTTGAATAAATTAATAATAAATCCACTAAGGATAGCAATTCCAAAAATAATTGCAGTAATTTTGATAGTTTCCTCAGGAATCATTGAGAACATAACAAAAGCCTCGTCGCCAGTAGTTGCAATCATAACCGTAACCAATGCTCCAAAACTAAAAATATTGTGAGTATATAGAGAAACTACAGTGTATGCACCCAGACAACCAGGCGTAATTCCAAGTAAACCGGCGATAAGAAGTTGCGAAATTGGAGATTTTTTGAGTTTTTCGCTCCAAGCACCTTTCGATTGCACATTCAAATATTCTACAATCAGCATCATGATCATTACGAAAGTAACTATCATGATGGTATGATTAAATAGTTCAGTCAAAACACTTAATATTTGCATTTTATGGGATTTGTTTTAGTCGTTTGTTTTAGTAGTTCGAAACTTTTAGTTAGGAATTATCTAATAAAATTATCCAATTTCAAATTTATTTTTTCCATAAATCTAAATACACAGGCAAATGGTCGCTATATCCATCGTGATATTTCGATCCAAAATATGTTCTATTTGGCTTTATCCCTGAATACTGATTGTCGGTTTCTAACAAATAGTCAGGACTGAAAATTTTTGCATCTGTCTTTGAGCAATTAGTTTTCGATTCTTCTAATAAATTTCCTGAAACTATAAATTGGTCGAAATAGTTCCAAAAACCTTTATATTTAAGAGTTCCTTGAGCATGTGATTCTTTATAGTGATAAAACAAATTATAGAGTTGCTTTTCTTGAATTGTATCTAAATTTGATTTTGCTTCCAAAATTTTAAGTAAACTTTTATTGTCGGGATCGTCGTTGAAATCGCCGGTAATAATAATATTTGCTTCTGCGTCTTCAGCAAAAATAGAATCTATAGTATGTTTTAGAACAGACGCAACAAACATACGTTTTGGTTCCGATTTTAGTTGGCCGCCCCAGCGCGATGGCCAATGATTAACAAAAATATGTAATATTTCTTTCTTATGAATTTTCCCTTTTACATATAAAATGTCGCGTGTTTTTCTTGAATTTTCTTCTGGGAAATTTATTTCAATTGCATCGTAACTTATTGGTGAAAATTTGTTTTCGCGGTAGAGTAGGGCTACGTCAATCCCGCGTCCGTCTGGCGAATCTTTGTGGATAATTTTATATCCAACTTTTGAAAGAGGTGTTTTTTCGATAAGGTCTTCCAGAACTTTACGATTTTCAATTTCGCAAAGTCCAACAATTCCGGGAGCTTCCCAAGTGCCTACCGCTACTATTGTTTTATATATATTGTTAAGTTTTTTGTTGTACTTATTGAAATTCCAATGTTTTTTACCATCAGGTAAAAATTCACTGTCGTTTGTTAAAGAGTCATTGTAAATGTCAAATAGATTTTCAACATTGTAGAACATGACTCTCAAATCTCCTCTTTCTGGAGTTTTTGCTGATTGATGTAGATTTGAAGCGTGTTTTTTACCTGTTTTGCAGGAAATAAAAATAAACACGAAAATTATCGAAAAAGTAAAATGTAAGATATTTTTCATTATTTCTTATCAAAAGGTTAAAACTTTATCACAATCTGTTGTCCATTTTGCTAACTGTTTCATGTTGCTCAATTGTACACTGTCAATCAATTGTAGTTCATGGATTCCGCGAGCCTCAGAACAACCTCCGCAGAGTTTTATTTCTGCTCCTTTATGTAAAACAGATTTCATCAAGCGTTCGATATTATAAAATCCATTTGGAGTTTTTTGATTTGGCAAGCCACAAAAAACTGCATCAGCCAGCAAAAATACTTTTATTTCGGTTTCCTCATGTTCGCTCAAAATTGTATTTGCCAATCGTAGAGCATTGTAGGCTTTTTCTGTTCCATAAGGAGCATCATTTATAATTATTAGAATTTTTTCTTTCATAAATAGGAATTAAAAATATATTCTTCAACTTTGAACTTTCAACTACTCCACTCTCTCGAAAGCACCAATATCAGATGTAGAATTTTCAAGTCGTTTGTTTCCATTCAAATCAATCGGGAACATCAATGAAATGTTGATATTTGCTTGATCTTTAGCTGCCGAAAGTGTATCTAATTGATAATCGAAAGGGCTGATTGTAGAAATAAAATTTGGTTCTAAATTATATTTTATATTAATAAATGTTTCAGTATCAGTTGTATCAACTCCTGGTTCATACATTTTCATCAAACAATGATCAAATTTATAATTAAAAATTCCTTCGTTAGGGAAGTAATCGAAACCAATTTCGTCCTCAATACTTCCATAAATAAGACAATTTCCAAAATATGCTTCCTCCAAGTCTCTAATTTGAAAATTACCATAAACATCTTTATAATAATTGTTTAGCAAAAGAGCAGCTTGACTTGCACGGCTCGAATGAGTCCAATAGTTTGCTATTGTACAATGATTGAACCTATATTTTCCACCAATTGACAATGCTACCGAATGCTGACCACAATTTGCAATTACACAATTATCTGCCTCAATTACAGCTCCTTGTGCGAAAATGCCTATTGCATTCATATTTTCAATTTTCGTATTCGATATTTTCAGTGTTGGATTAGAGTTAAAAACCGTATCGACATGGAGGCCAATTATTGCATTTTTTATTATTGCATAATTTATTTCATTATTAATACTCCCGCCATAGAGCCAAATTCTGTCCCATTGTCCAGGCAGTTCATCATAAAATTCTTCGAGCCTGTCGCCCTGAAAAACAACTTCATTTCCTAATTCTCCGTTTACTTTTAGAGAGCCTCCGGGCCACACTATGATTCCCGAATTATAATGAAAATGAATTTGAGTTCCTGCTTCAATTGTAAATATGTCGTTCGCATCAATCCCGACATAACCATACACTACATGTGGTTTTTCGTTTGTCCAGACAGGATTTTCGTGGATAGTATGATATGGGAAATGAAAAGTATCTACTCCCGAAATAAACTGCATATAAGTATTTGCTGAATGAAAAAACGCATCTTGTCCCCAAGCCACCAAATTGATATCCTGAATATTTCCATTTGTGCTGAAAATGATGGAATCTGTTATTATCAGAGGAGAATTTTGATCGTTCGGATCTACTGTAACTTCAATAAAAATGTACATGCTATCGTTTGCAGCGATTTCAATATTTTCGGTTTCGATTGTTTGGACTCCATTAATATTTAGTCTGAAATTTGAAATGTCTCCACCTGCCAAATATATTTCCGAAATTTGAATTGTTTTATTATGCTTATTTAAAACTCTTAACTGTTGGGTAGTTGAGCCAATAGTCGTAAAAACAGTATCGAACAATACAGTATCCATTGAGAATGATAATTTTGCATCTGTGTCGGTTATAAAACTATCTTTTTGACAGGAAAAAAAGAAGGAAATCACGAGAGAAAGAAATATCAGAAATTTGAGATAATTGCTATAATTCATAGTTTGTAATTAATATTTAATCCACTTAGTTATCGGGATATAACTCATAATCAATCTACATATTTCGTCGATATTGTCCACCAACCTGAAATAATGCTTGGGTAATTTGTCCAATTGAACAATATTTTGAAGCTTCCATTAAACTTTCAAAAATATTTTGGTTTGACACAGCAGCTTCTTGTAGATTTTTAATTTGAGTTTTAGATTCTTTTTTATAGGTTTTATGCAGTTCATCAAGCATTTCTATTTGATATTCTTTTTCGGTTTCTGTGGCACGAATTACCTCACCCGGAATAATTGTAGGGGATCCTTTCGACGAAAGAAAAGTATTCACACCCATAATCGGAAGTTTTCCCGTATGTTTCAGAGTTTCATAATATAGCGATTCTTCTTGAATTTTGCTACGTTGGTACATAGTTTCCATTGCACCAAGTACTCCTCCTCGTTCGGTAATTCTGTCAAATTCCATTAATACGGCTTCTTCAACTAAGTCAGTAAGTTCTTCGATTATGAACGAGCCCTGTAGTGGATTTTGATTTTTTGCCAAACCTAATTCGTGATTAATTATCATTTGGATTGCCATAGCTCGCCGAACTGATTCTTCGGTTGGAGTTGTGATTGCTTCATCGTAGGCATTGGTATGCAGAGAGTTACAATTGTCGTAAATTGCATATAAGGCTTGCAAAGTTGTCCTGATATCATTAAAATCTATTTCCTGGGCATGTAGCGAGCGACCAGAAGTTTGAATATGATATTTTAGTTTTTGCGATCGGCTGTTTGCATTATACTTCAATTTCATTGCTTTAGACCAAATTAATCTTGCCACTCTGCCCAAGACTGAATATTCTGGATCGACACCGTTTGAGAAAAAGAACGATAGATTTGGAGCAAATTTGTTGATATCCATTCCGCGTGAAACGTAGTATTCTACGTATGTAAATCCATTTGTAAGAGTAAATGCAAGTTGCGAAATCGGATTTGCACCAGCTTCAGCAATATGATAGCCAGAAATTGATACTGAATAAAAGTTTCTTACATTATTATTAATAAAATATTCTTGCACATCTCCCATTAATTTCAATGAAAAATCTGTAGAATAAATGCAAGTATTTTGAGCCTGATCTTCCTTCAAAATGTCGGCTTGAACTGTTCCTCGAACACGACAAATTGTTTCAGCTTTAATTTTGCTGTATATTTCTGAAGGCAAAACCATATCACCTGTTACGCCAAGTAGAAACAATCCAATACCATCGTTTCCGTCCGGAATTTCTCCCTGATATTTTGGACGAATAGTTCCTTTTTCTTTATAAATATTTTCAATCTTCTTATCGATTTCGTCTGTTAGACCATTTTTACGAATATAAATTTCGCATTGCTGATCTATTGCTGCATTCATAAAATATCCAACCATGGTAGGAGCAGGCCCGTTTATTGTCATAGAGACCGAAGTTTTAGGAGCTGCAAGATTGAAACCTGAATATAGTTTTTTTGCATCATCAAGGCAAGAAATTGATACACCGGAATTTCCTATTTTCCCATAAATATCAGGTCTTTTATGCGGATCTTCTCCATATAAAGTTACAGAATCGAAAGCTGTTGAAAGTCGTGCTGCAGGCAAACCTTTCGATACGTAGTGAAATCTGCGGTTTGTACGTTCAGGTCCTCCTTCGCCAGCAAACATTCTGGTAGGATCTTCACCTTCTCTTTTGAAAGGAAAAACTCCTGCAGCAAATGGAAATTCGCCAGGTACATTTTCTTTTAAGTTCCATTTCAGAATGTCGCCCCAGGCTTTATATTTTGGCAATGAAATTTTTGGAATTTGAAGATGAGATAAGGATTCGGTGTGTGTTTCAATTTTTAGTTCATTATCTCTGACCTTAAAAATAAATTCTTTTTGCTTGTATTGTTGGGTTTTGTCTTCCCAATTTTCGATTATTTTTTTATTGTGTCCATCAAGATTCAGACTTGTTTCTTCATATTTTTTGTTAAGCTCTGAAATCAAATTTTGTTTCGGTTCTTCATCTATTGAAAGAATCTGCTTTGACATTTGTAAGCTATAGAGTTTCTGTGCAATATTTGATTGATCTTCAACCCAATTGTTATAATTTCGAGCAGTTTCAGAAATTTCTGAAAGATATCTTGTTCGATGAGGAGGAATAATAAATAGTTTCTCGGACATTTCATTCGATGGAGTCATCGATGATTTCAAGTCGATATTCGATTTTTCTTTAACTTTCTCAACTAAAGCTTTGTAGAGCTGATTAACACCGGGATCGTTAAATTGAGATGCAATAGTTCCATAGACAGGCATTTCTTCGAAATCTACTTCGAACAACATCTGATTTCGTTGAAATTGCTTTTTTACATCTCTGAGAGCATCGAGCCCACCTCGTTTGTCGAATTTGTTAAGTGCAATAATATCGGCAAAATCAAGCATGTCAATTTTTTCTAATTGAGTAGCTGCGCCATATTCCGGAGTCATAACATACATAGACAAATCGCTATGGTCAACTATTTCTGTGTCGGACTGGCCAATTCCGGAAGTTTCTAAAATAATCGTATCAAAACCAGCAGCTTTAACAATATTCACAGCATCGCGAACATATTTCGATAGGGCAAGATTCGATTGCCGTGTTGCAAGAGAACGCATATATACTCGTTCATTGTTAATAGAATTCATTCTGATTCTATCTCCAAGCAAGGCTCCACCGGTTTTTCTTTTCGAGGGATCTACTGAAATAATTGCAATGGTTTTTTCAGGCAAGTCGCTCAAATATCTTCTTACTAACTCATCAATTAATGAGGATTTTCCTGAGCCGCCTGTTCCTGTTATGCCTATTACCGGAGTTTTTTTGTTTTCCGCAAGTTCATAAATCTCTGAAAGTAGTTTTGAAACTTCTTTAGGATAATTTTCGGCACTCGATATCAAACGGGAAATAGAATTTATATCTTTTTTAAGAATACTTTCAAGTTTTATGCTTTGGTTTTTTCCTGTTGGGAAATCAGATTTTTCGAGCACATCGTTTATCATTCCCTGCAATCCCATTTTTCTGCCATCGTCGGGCGAGTAGATTCGTTCAATTCCGTAATTGTGCAATTGCTCCATTTCGTCTGGTAGAATTACACCGCCACCTCCACCAAATATTTTGATGTGTTCAATGCCTTTTTCAACCAATAAGTCTTGCATGTATTGAAAAAACTCAATATGTCCGCCTTGATATGAGGTAATTGCAATTGCCTGAACATCTTCTTGAGCAGCACAATCTACAATTTCTTTTACTGACCGGTTGTGTCCAAGATGAATTACTTCAGCACCTGTTGATTGAATTACTCTTCGCATAACATTTATTGAGGCATCGTGTCCATCGAATAGAGCTGCAGCAGTAACAATTCTAATATGATTTTTTGGTTGATATCTTTCTTTAGCAAGCATATTTTAAGTTTTATTCTTTGTATTTTAAAGTGTTAATGAAAAACGGAAAATTGACTTAATCAGAGTTTAATATTTTATCATTTAGTATAAATAAAAAAAACAACAGAATTCTCCGTTGTTTTATAAGTTTCGAATATTTAATATTCATTATATTGTTTTTGATTTTAGCCAAACCCTCCAGTTCTGTAAACGTCTGAACGAGGATTTACGCACATTACTGAAATCTTCATCGAATTGGAAATTACATATTGTTCAGTTGTTCCCACAATATAATCTTGAAGTCCAATATTTCGTGTTGTCATTATAAGAATTAGATTTGTATTTATCGTATGTGCAAATTTGATAATTTCTTCAGCAAAATTTCCTTTCCCTTCGGCAGTGGTGATTTCGTATAATACATTTCTTTCCTTAAGGAATTTTTTCGCAAAATTTAGGTTTGCAGTAGTTCTTTTTTTCAAAAGTTCATCGGTAACATTAGGTGTGAAAATCTGTATTTTAGATTTAAAACTTTTTGCCATATAGTTTGCCCAAAGTAGTTTTTCTTTATTTTCTGTCCTAAAATCAACAGGAAAGACAATGTCGTTGTTGTCTCTATATTCGTATGGAGCTTGCACTACCATATATGGCACTTTTGAACCAACGATAACTTTTAAAGCTCTACTGCCTGTAATTTTTTGCATTCCGGTCATTCCGTGAGTTCCCATTATGACCATATTTGCATTCTCTTCTTCGGCAATTTTGTTTATGGTGTTAAAAATATTCCCTGATTGAACAATCACTTTGGGCTTTATTTTATGTTCACTAATAATCTTTGCAGAAACTTCATTGAGCTTTTGAGTAGCATTTTCAATTTCTTTTCTTTTTCTCGAGCTGCTTGAAAATACACTACCTTCGTCGATTATATGAACAATGGCAATATCATTTTCTAAAATTCGTGAAATTGGTATGGCATGACTTAAAGCATATTCAGCAATTTGCGAAAAATCCCAAGGGACTACTATTGTGTCTTTCTTATGGTGCATAACAACATTTTTACAATTAAAATTCAAAATTAAATAATAATTTATTTAATTTTGAAAAAACATTTAATATTACAAAAAAAAATAATAATGACAAAAACAATTTCCAAAAATAGTCATTTATATAAACATTCCCTAATTATAATTATTATATTTTTGAGTATAAATTCTTGGTGTCAAACATATTATTCAGGAATACCTTATGTTAGAAATTTTCTTCCGAAAGAATATGGCTACGAAAGTCAGAATTTTTCAATCTTACAGAACGAGCAAGGTGTTATGTATTTCGGCAATTTGAATGGAATTCTTGAATACAATGGAACTAGTTGGAATATCATAAAAGTTGAAGGTTGGCCATTTTTAGATATCGACGAAAAAGGAACTATTTATGTAGCTTCGAACGATGAATTTGGTTTTCTTGCTGAAGATTGGAATGGCAAAACAAAGTTTACTTCAATTATTGAAAATCGAAATGATATTAGCTTTTCTGAAATATCAGATATTTATACAATTGATGATGAGGTTCTTTTGAAGGATAATAATAAAATTTATTCATGGAATTCCAAAGAATTTCGCATAGTTAAAGAGACGGTTTATGATTCATTAGAGTTCAACAGAAATATTTCGATTCATAAAATTTATGACAAAGTATATATTCATTTATCTGATAGTGGATTATACAAATATGAAAATAGTAAACTGAGTTTGGTCGAAAATGGATCAATTTTCAAAAATAAAACAATTATCGATATTCTTCCATACGAGGAGAATCTTCTTGTATTCACAAAAGAAGATGGCTTTTTATTATACGATTTTCAAAATATCAAGCCAATTTTTGCTGCAATAAATAATACCATAAAAAAGCTAAAATTTGTTACCGGAATAATGCTGTCGAACAATAATTATGCAATTGGCACCCGTTTAGGCGGAGTAGTTTTTCTCGATAGTCAAGGACATTTATTGAATATTCTAAATCAGGAAACCGGAATCAATGACGATCATGTTTATGATTTATATGTAGATACAGAAAATAGCCTTTGGGCTTGTTTAGGTAATGGAATTTGTAGAATTGAATATCCTTCGGCATTTTCGTATTATAACAAGAATCTGGGATTGAAAGCAAGTGTTTCAGCAATTTCAGAATACAAAGGAAAGATGTATATAGGTACAAATAATGGTGTTTATTACATTAAAGAAGAATCTATTTTGAGTGGAAATATTTTTGAAAAAATAGGAATAATTAATGAAAAGTGTCATAAATTGCTCATTTTTAATGACAGTTTATATGCTTTCACCGAGCAAGGAATTTATAATCTTGTAAATAATATTCCTGAAATACTTTATCCTATCGAGACAATTTCCTCTATTCAATCAAAACGAAATACTTCAGTATATTACTTAGTAGGAGTTTCAGGGCTTTTTGCTATGAAATATGAAAACAAGAAGTGGATTAGTCTGGGAAAATTGCAAAATCTGGATAAAAAAATAATTACGATTGCAGAAACTGCTGATGGTTTAGTTTGGTTAGGAACAAATTATTCGGGATTGTATCGCATTAATTTCAGTAAAGGATTTGATAGAAATGCCGATATTCAGCAAATTAGAGAAGGAGAAAGCGGACTGCCAGAACAGTTTCGTTGGGTAGATGTGTATTCTACTAATAATGGGATTCTGTTTTCCACTTCAAAAGGAATTTATAGATACGATGAGGAAAACTATATATTTTATTCAGATACATTATTAGGAATTGATTTTTCAAATCATGACAGTTGGGTTTTTCCGATAATTGAAGACAATTATAATAATTTATGGTATAGCTCCGGGAAAAAAGACGAATTTGCAAAACAAACTACTCTTGCATTGTTTAACGGTAAAAATAAAAAATACACATTAGAAACTCAGCCTTTTATTCGATACAGCGATGTAACAGTTGAAGCAATTTACTATAAAGATAGCATTGTATGGTTTGGTGGTGACGATGGGCTTATCAGATTCAATTATAAAGAATTTTCTAAAAACGAGAACAATTTTACTTGTTTAATTTCAGAAGTTCATAATAATGATAATACCCTAAATTCATATTCTTCAAACTATAAAATTTCTGTTGGCATCGAACAGTTGCCAAACGATAGTTTAATCCCAAAACTTGATTATAAGCTTAGTAGTATTAGCTTTAAGTTCTCTACACCAGCTTATAAAAGTGAAAACTCTTTTTTATATCAGTACTATCTTGAGAACTATGACAAACAATGGTCCGATTGGTATAGGACAAAGAATAAAGAGTATTCTTATCTTCCTTCCGGAGAATATATTTTTCATGTAAGATCGAAAGATTTGTATGGGAATTTCAGCAACGAAGCAAAATATGTTTTTAAGGTTAAAACTCCATTGTTTCTCACGAAAGTGGCATTTGTAATCTACGGAATAATAATAATATCCTTTATTCTAATGACAATAAAATGGAGATCGTACAATTTTGCTTTGGAGAAAAGCAAATTAGAACAAATAATTATTAATCGTACCGAAGAATTACTTTCCGAAAAAGAAAAATCTGAAGAATTGATAATGAACATGTTACCAAAACAAATTGCCGACGAATTAAAATTAAGTGGAAAAGCAACTACAAAAAGATACAAACAGGCTACAGTTCTTTTTTCTGATATCGAAGGATTTACAGAAATTACAGAAAAAATGGAACCAAGAGAACTGATAGACGAGCTCGACAAGTTTTTTTACTATTTCGATAGCCTTGTTGAAAAACATAATATTGAAAAAATCAAAACCATTGGAGACGCATATATGTGTGCCGGCGGATTGCCTGTAAAGAATATAACCAATCCGGTTGAAGTGATTCTTGCAGCTTTAAATATTCAACAATATTTTTCTCAACTTAAATCGGAATCGAAAACACACTTACACAAAGTATGGGATTTGAGAATAGGAATTCATACTGGCCCTGTAATTGCTGGCGTAATCGGGCACAAAAAACTTTCATACGATATTTGGGGCGATACAGTTAATACGGCAAGTCGTCTTGAATCTTCAGGCGAAACCGGTGAAATAAACATTTCAGGTACTACATACGAATTAGTTAAAGATTATTTTATTTGCGAATATCGTGGGAAATTGCCGGCAAAACATAAAGGAAATATCGACATGTATTTTGTGAAAGGAATAGTTCCTAATTTATCGATAGATAATTTGAAACTAAAACCAAATAATGAATTTAATATTAAACTTGCCCATTTGAGAATTGAAGATTTGAAGGAAAAAATTATTCAGAAATTGGAAAAGGAATTGCCTGAAAAATTATACTATCACAATGTTCAACATACAATTGATGTTTACACTCAAGTTGAAATAATTGCTAAAGCCGAAAATGTTTCGAACGAAGAATTGCTGCTGCTAAAAACCGCAGCCCTACTTCACGATACAGGATTTACAATTAGTTACAACAACCACGAATTATTTGGTATCAGAATTGCCAACGAAATGCTGCCAAAATACTTTTATTCACAAGACCAAATTGATAAAATTAATGATCTGATACTATCAACACGATTCCCGCCCAAACCAACCAACAAAATAGAAGAGATAATGTGTGATGCAGACCTTGATTATCTTGGTAGAACGGATTTCATTCCAATTTCAAGAAATTTGTTTATGGAATTGTACGAAAAGAAAATTATAAAATCTATTGACGATTGGAATAATACTCAAGTAAAATTTATTAAAAATCATCAATATTTTACTGAAACTGCAAAGAAAAACAGAGGTGTAAACAAATCCATTCAGCTCGATAATTTGACTCAGATGAAATTTCTAACATCTCTTTTTACATAAAATAGCATTAACTTTATTTTATAGTTTTGAAAAAAGAAACAAAAAAAAATAGCTGGCTCCCTTTGTCGAAAAAAGAGGCAGAACAAAGAGCTTGGAACGAACTTGATATTATCCTGTTTTCGGGAGATGCCTACATAGACCATCCTTCGTTTGGTGTTGGGCTAATTGGGAGAGTCTTAGAAAAGCAAGGATTTAAAGTTGCAATAGTTGCACAACCAAATTGGCAAGACGATCTAAGAGATTTTAAGAAATTTGGGAAACCAAGATTGTTTTTCGGTGTTAGCTCCGGAAACATGGACTCAATGGTAAATCATTATACAGCAAATTTACGACTTCGTTCAACCGATGCATATACTCCAAACAATAAAGCTGGCTTTCGCCCCGATCGGGCAACCACAGTTTATAGCCAGATTTTGCGAAAAATTTATCCTGACAGCCCAATTATTATTGGAGGTATCGAAGCATCTTTAAGGCGACTTACTCATTACGATTATTGGTCGAATAAACTGAGACCGAGCATTTTGGCAGAAAGCAATGCCGATTTGCTTGTTTATGGAATGGGCGAAAAACCAATAAAAGAAATTGCAAAATTGCTGGATAAAGGAATAAAGATTTCTGAAATTAGAAATACTCAACAAACGGCTTTCCTTTCGGAAAAAGAAAATATTATATCTGATAAAAGATGGGAAAATATAACTTTAAATTCTCACAAAGAATGTTTAAAAAGTAAATTAAGCTTTGCGAAGAATTTTAAAATTATTGAAATTGAATCCAATAAATTATACTCGAATTCCAGACTGATTCAGCAAATTGATGAAAAAATGATTGTTGTCAATCCTGCATATTCCAACCTAACAGAAAAAGAACTTGACGAAATTTACCAACTCCCTTTCACAAGCTTGCCTCATCCGAAATACAACAAACGTGGTAAAATTCCGGCTTTTGAAATGATAAAATTTTCGGTTAATAGTCATCGTGGTTGTTTTGGGGGTTGTAGTTTCTGCACTATTTCTGCACATCAAGGGAAATTTATTTCAAGCAGGTCAGAAAAATCAATACTAAACGAAATCGATATGATTGCAGAAATGCCGGAGTTCAAAGGGCATTTGTCAGATATAGGAGGCCCTTCGGCAAATATGTACAAAATGGCCGGAATAGATTTGTCTATTTGCGAAAAATGTAAGCGTCCATCTTGTATTTTTCCATCTATTTGTAATAATCTTGAAACAAATCACGAAAACTTGTTGAATATTTACAGAAAAGCTAAAAATCACCCAAAAGTAAAAAAAGCAACTATCGGAAGCGGTATAAGATATGACCTGTTTTTTAATAAAGAAACCAAAAATTACACAAAATCAGCATATAATTATTTGATTGAATTGATTAAAGAACATGTGTCGGGAAGGCTAAAAGTTGCACCCGAACACGTTTCCGATAAGGTGTTGAAAACAATGAGAAAGCCTTCGTTCAATTTGTTTCTAAAACTTAAAAAAACATTCGATGAAATAAATAAAAAGCATAATTTGAAGCAGCAAATTATTCCATATTTCATTTCAAGTCATCCAACAAGCGAAAGAAGCGATATGGCTTCATTAGCTTCAAAAACTAAAGAATTAAATTTTCAACTGGAGCAAGTTCAAGATTTTACACCTACACCAATGACTTTGGCTACTGTGATGTTTTATTCGGGCTACGACCCATATAGTTTGAAAAAAGTCTATACAGCCAAATCAAAATCTGAGAAACTTGCTCAACGCGACTATTTTTTTTGGTATAAAAAAGGCAGAAATAAATAGTTCTCATAAGATATTTCAATTCTATAGAGAATTTTCAAATATCATTAGTTTCGATTCTTCTAAATTATCAATTGATATTACCTTTCCTTCAATTTCTGGAGCTTTTATTCCTTTATGAAAAAACTGATTTCCAATAAAAATCCGAGCTTCATCCCAAAGATTTTGTTGCACAAAAGAGTTTATTAGTTTAGAGCCTCCTTCTACAATAATGGACTGAATATTACGATTGTAAAGCTCGGAAAGTATTGTTCTAAGATTTTCAAAATCATCATCGATTTTTATATATTCCAAATTATTTTTCGATTCGTTTCCTTTTTTGCTAAAAATAATAGTAGCTTGATTTTGGTCGAAAACATTTGAAGATTTACTTAGTCTGTTTTGTTTGTCGAGAATCAGTCGCGTAGGGTTTTTTCCTGTCCAGCTTCTAATATTCAAATTAGGATTATCTTTTAAAATTGTTTCGGTTCCAGCCATAATTGAGCTTTCTTCCGCACGCCATTTGTGTACCAATGTTCGAGAAATTTCATTAGTTATCCAGGCTGGTCGGGTATTTGTGATATTTTCTCTATCTATGTCGATAAATCCATCTGTAGTTTTTGCAAATTTGATTATTACAAACGGTCGCTTTTTTTCATTAAAAATAAAAAATCTTCTATTTAAATTTCGACATTCATCTTCCAGAATACCCACACAAGCATTTATTCCAGCATTTTTCAGTTTTGAAATTCCTTTACCACAAACTTTCGATGAACTATCAACACTTCCAATAACAACATTCGGGATTTTATTTTCAATAATAAAATCGGCACAAGGCGGAGTTTTCCCAAAATGTGAGCATGGCTCAAGATTTACATAAATTGTTGATTCTGAAAGCAATGATTTATCTTTCACCGAATTTATTGCATTCACTTCGGCATGAGCTTCACCATAATTTTGATGATAGCCTTCGCCAATTATTTTATCTTTATAAACAATAACAGAGCCCACCATAGGATTTGGAGCTATATTTCCAATTCCTAATTTAGCAAGCTGTAAACATCGCTTAATATATTTTTCGTGGTTTTTCAATAGTAAGTTATTCAAGTCTGATCAGCGAAAACAGAATATTTCGTGAAAAGGAGGAATATCTATCTTCTGCGAGGTTTTTTCACTCTTTTTGTTTTTTTTCCTTTTTTCCAGTGTCCCTTCACCCATAAATATTTCCCTGATCTCTTATCCCATTTATAGTATCCGTCAACCCAAACATAAGAAGGTCCTGGTTTTGGAACACTTGCCGGAACTAAAATTGTTGTAGGGCGTGGTGGCTTTTTTGATTGTTTATGTACGACAACTCGGCTCGTATAACACGAAATTAAAGTGAAAGCAAAAAATGATAAGGCTATTAAAACAAGTTTACTTTTTTTCATAATTCTAATTTAAAGTTTGATACAATAATAAATAAACATTTGGCAAATAGTTAGCTTATTAAGCTTCTAATTGATTTATTTCTTTTTCTGATAGACCAGTTGCTTTTCTAATAATATTGATTTCCACACCAATATTTAGCATTTTTTTTGCAATTTCAATTTGTTCTCTTTTTCTTCCTTCTTCTCTTCCTTCCTCTCTTCCTTCCTCTCTTCCTTCTTCTCTTGCAGTATCTAAGGAGTTTTTAATATCTCTATAATACTTTAAACTGTCTTCGTAATCTAAATATTCTTCATGTGTAAATTTTGCAATTTCGGCTATTTGGAATAATTGAAAAAATATTTTTTCTTTTAGTTTTTCAGGGATTCTGTCAAGTTTGTGAAGATTTTTAATAACATATAGCCACTTATCGAATCTGGTTTCTAATTCTTCTACAGATTTTTTAAACTTTGGCATTTCTAAATAGATGAAAGTCAATTTATCATAAAAAACTACTTTTGTTTCTTGCTCTGTAAGTTTTACATCATATCTGTATTTTTCCGGCTGATTCTCATCTTCATCGAAAACAAAATCAAGAATTGCAATTGTATAGACTTTTTCTAATTTGAAATCCCATCCGCTACCTTTTACAGCTTGCTCTTGAATAGGAAAAGTAGAATAATACAATGTCCTATCCTTAAAGAATTTCTGTTTTGTTTTTTGTAATTCAACAATAAATTTCTCCCCTCTTTCATTAGTGCAATATAGATCAAAAACTGCTTTTCTGTTTAATTCAGTGGCACCCAAATTCTCATTTTTGAGATAAGTTAGGGATGTGATTTTTCCTTGCTCTTCTTTTAATAATTCGTTTAAAAAATCGAGCAACAATTCTTTATTGATTTCTTCGCCAAAAAGCCTTTTAAAACCATAATCAGTAAAAGGATTAATATATTTCTCTCTAAATTCGTTCATCTTCTATTTTTCCACAAAGTTACTGTTTTTAGTTAGAAATCTCTTCCAAGAAAAATGAATTTTACTTTCAAATATTAAACTCACAAATGAAACAAATTAAATAATAAAACTAAACAATTTGTTAATTTTGCACTTTTATTAATATAAACAAGAAATAATGAAAATTCGTATATTGTTGATTTCGATAACATTAGTAAGTTTATTTCTGCCCGGCTGTTTCATAAATTGCATTGTTGGCTCGGGCGATGTAGTTTCGGAAGAACGTAATGTTGAGGCGTTTAATAGTATTGATTTAAGTGGTACTGCAAATGTCTATATTTCGAAAAACAGGAAAAACAAAGTCGAAATAAAAACAGACGATAATATATTACCGCTGGTTGAAACTTTCGTCAAAAATGGGAAATTATTTATTTCAAATAAGAATTGTATAAGCAAAACTACAGTTTTCGATATTTACATTTCTATGGCTGAAATCGAAGAATTGAACGTTTCAGGTTCTGGTCAGATTCATTCGGAAGATAAATTTAAAAGTAATGAAATTAAGTTAATTGTTAGTGGTTCGGGCGAAATTCTTATAGATATAAAAGCAAATTTTGTAAAATCAAGAATTTCCGGCTCTGGCGAAATTGAATTGAAAGGAAATACAGACAGACAAGATGTAAGGATAAGTGGGTCAGGAGAGTACAATTCATTCGATCTGTTTTCAAATATTGCAATTGTAGATGTTAGCGGTTCAGGAAATTGTGAAGTGAATGTTGAAAAGTCGCTTGAAGCAGAAGTTAGCGGAAGCGGAGATATTGAATATAAAGGCGAACCAAAGGAAGTGAATACCAAAGTTTCGGGTTCAGGTTCAATAAAAAAGCGAAATTAAAAAGCGATAAGAAAATGGCATTACAATGTGGAATAATCGGATTAACAAATTCAGGAAAAACAACACTATTTAATTGTATATCTGATAATAAAGCTGAATCTACAGCTTTTGCATTCAGTACAAATAAATCAAATATTGGAACAATAAAAGTTCCGGATAATCGACTGGCAGAATTAAATTCGCATCAGGAAACTCAAAAAATAATTCCAACAACAGTGGAAATTGTCGATGTTCCAGGTTTAACAAAAGGTTCGAATAAAGGCGAAGGAGTAGGAAATAAATTTTTGTCGGATATAAAAAACACCGATGCTTTGATTCATGTATTGCGCTGTTTCGATGATGAAAATTTGCCACATATTGATGGTTCTGTTAATCCGATTCGAGATATGGAAACTATTGATTTAGAGCTGCAAATAAAAGATCTTGAGTCAGTAGAAAAGAAGATTGTAAGATTAGAAAAAATAGTAAAGTCAGGCGATAAAGATGCAAAAAAAGGAATTGAAGTTTTAAAAATTTACAAAGACCATCTTGAAAACTTTCAGCCTGCAAGGACTGCTCCCGTAGAAAAGTTGGATGCAAAACATATAGACGATTTGTTTCTTTTTTCTGCAAAACCAGTTTTTTATGTATGTAATGTTGACGAAGGTTCAGCAGTTTCGGGCAATAATTATGTTGAAGAAGTTAAGGAAGCTTTGAAGGAACATAATGCAGAAATTTTGACAATAGCCGCTGGTTTAGAGTCAGAAATTGCTGAATTGGAAAGCCTTGAAGACAGACAAGAATTTCTTGAAGATGTTGGACTTAGCGAGCCTAGTGTAAATTCGCTAATTCGCTCTGCTTATAAAATCTTAAATCTCGAAACATTTTTTACAGTTGGACCTAAAGAAATTAGAGCCTGGACTTTGAAAAAAGGGATGACTGCTCCACAAGCCGCCGGAGTAATTCACAGCGATCTCGAACGAGGTTTTATTCGTGCAGAAGTTATGAAATACAATGATTTTGTAACTCTTGGTTCAGAAAATGCTTGCAAAGAAAAAGGAAAACTTTCTATTGAAGGGAAAAATTACATTGTCGAAGATGGTGATATTTTACATATTAGATTCAATGTATAAGCTTTTTGATTGATTATTAAAACCTCAATATAAAATAATCAATCAAAACATCATTTGTATTTTTTTATCTCACCATTTTTTATTCTTCTAAAATAAGAATCAAGATCGCGTTTCACCTCAGGAGCAAGAATTATTAATCCTAAAATATTTGGGAAAGCCATACTTAGAATCATCATGTCTGAGAAATCAATTACAGCCCCTAAACTTGATGAAGCTCCTACAACTACAAAGCAAAGAAAGATTAATTGATATGTTGTTCTCATATATTTCCTGTCGCCGAAAGTTTTTTCGAAGAAACCACCAAACAGATAATTAAATCCTTTTTGTCCGTAATAGGACCAAGAAATCATTGTTGAAAAAGCAAAAAGGAAAATTGCCACCATCAAAACGTATGGAAACCATGAAAATACACTCCCAAAAGCCGCAGAAGTAAGTTGTGCTCCTTCAAGATTTTCCGGATTACTCAGAACAGGATTTTCAGGAGAATCGGTAAAAATTATGACAAGTGCTGTCATTGTACAAATCACAACAGTATCGATAAATGGCTCTAAAAGTGCCACAATTCCTTCGCTTACTGGTTCTTCAGTTTTCACAGCCGAGTGGGCAATTGATGCAGAACCTACGCCAGCTTCATTAGAAAAAGCAGCTCGTTGAAATCCAACTATTAATACTCCAACTATTCCTCCTTTTAACGCATTAGGTGCAAACGCTCCATGAAAAATCATACTGAAAGCATTTCCTGTTTCACTTATATTTAATACTATGATAATAAGCGATGTAGCAACATAAAGAATTGCCATTATAGGAACAATTTTTTCTGTAACTTTTGCAATACTTTTTATACCTCCAATTATTACTATTCCAACCAAAATAGCCACGATAATTCCAAAATATGTTCCATATTCAGAAATCTCTGGAATCATGTTTGCAAATTGCGAAAATGCTTGATTGGCTTGAAACATATTGCCACCGCCAAATGAGCCGCCAATAACTAAAACTGCAAAAATTGCTGCTAAAACTTTCCCTAATCCACCCAGATTTTTTTTTGCTAAAGCTTTATTTAAATAATACATAGGACCACCTGAAACGCGTCCATCCTCGTCTATTGTGCGATATTTTACGCCGAGCGTAACTTCTACAAATTTTGAAGACATTCCGAGCAAGCCAGCAATTATCATCCACAATGTTGCACCTGGACCTCCAATGGAAATTGCAATGGCAACCCCAGCAATATTTCCAAGACCGACTGTTGCTGAAAGGGCAGTTGCAAGTGCCTGAAAATGAGAAACCTCGCCTTGGTCTTTTGGGTTGTCAAATTTTCCTTTTATTAAATCGATTGCGTGACGGAATCCTCTGAAATTCACAAATTTCATTCTTATAGTGAAAAATATTGCACCAAGAACCAGCCAAATAACAATTATTGGAACTTTCATTTTTCTTGTATCGCCATTCGGATAAATAGCAATTTCTCCATTATCTTTATAAATTGTTGGATCATATAGATTTAACATTGCAAAAATGTCTGCCATTAACACCTTATCTATATAAAAAACTATTGGTACGAACACCGAATTAATTATTTCGCCTGGAGATTCTGCATGAATTTCAAATTCTCCAATAATAGTGTCATTATTCGAGTCTGTAATTGTAAGAAAATATTCTTTTGACTCGGTCAATTCTTTTGAAATGTCAGAAAGAGTATCAGTTTCAGTATCCGACCATTTGTAATTATAGGGCGGAACACCTCCAGATACAAATGCTTGAGCTGCAGCATCGTTAATATCTTTTGATTCGTTTTTGAATTGAAATTCTAATTCAAGTGATTTGCTTGTTTTTTTTGAAATGGACGATGAGTGGTTGAGTTTATCATTTTCGAAAACAATATTCTCATTTTCTTGACAAAAAGCTTGTATCGAAAAAATAAAAATAAAAAATCCGGTAATACAATATTTCATACTATTAAAGAATTAATTCTAATCAAGGAAACAAAAATAGAAAATTGTTTTGTTTATCAATTCAATATTTTAAAATATATATTTACAGTTTGAATTTTAATGAGATTGAGAATGATAAATAAGGAATATTTAATAGAGGCAATTAACAAATTCAGAGCTTGTAATATTGCAATAATTGGCGATTTGATGCTCGATAAGTATATTTTTGGTAAAGTTGATAGAATTTCACCAGAAGCGCCAATTCCAATCATTAAAGTTGAAGAAGAAAAATATGTTCCGGGTGGTGCTGCAAATGTAGCTGCAAATATTTCTACTTTAGGTGGTAATCCATTTCTTCATGGTATTTTGGGAAATGATACTGCTAAAAAGATTTTGTTGGAAAAAACAGAGAATCTTAATATCAATAATCATGGAATTATTGTGCAGGATTCTAAAACTACTATTCAAAAAATTCGGATTATTGCTCAAAACCAACAATTGCTAAGAATTGATTATGAAGATACAAACTACATTGATAGTTATACAAAAGGCCAATTTGTAAATAAGTTGAAGATGCATAAAAATATTTCTGTAATTTTGATTTCTGATTATGCAAAAGGAACAATAACAAACGATTTAATGGAAAATATTAAAACTTTTGCTAAAGAAAACAATATTTTAATAATTGCCGATCCCAAACCATTGCATAAAGCTTTTTACAAAGATGTATTTTTAATAACACCTAATAAGAAAGAGGCTGAAGAAATGTGTAATATGAAAATCCGGGACACAGGGGATGTTGAAAAATGCGGAAAACAATTGATGAATGAGTTAAAATGTAATGTAGTAATTACAAATGGCGAAAAAGGAATGTCAGTTTTTGAAAATGGGCAAGCTGTAGAACATATACCTACAAAAGCAAAAGAAGTTTTTGATGTATCGGGTGCCGGCGATACTGTGGTTTCTGCAATAGCCTTGGCTTTGTCTTCTGGAATATCGTTGAAAGAATCTGCATATCTGGCAAATTTAGCAGCCGGAATTAAAGTTGCCAAAGTAGGAACTGCTCCGGTTTGTAAAGAAGAGTTGATTAATTTAATTGAAACTGGTTTATAAAAATTGTTGAGTAGAATCTCATTTGTTGCTATTTATCATTAGGAAACCTCTAAAAATGCAAATTTCTTCGTTGTTTCGCAATTTTAAAATCCTCATTTACAATAGTAAACTCCGGTTTTCAAATTTCTTACGCCTTGAAATTTACTATTTTTATAAGTCCCCATTAATAGTAATCTTTTTTTGCCTAATAGATTTCTTATTATGATTTAAATCAGTTTGTTACTATTCGATAGAGACTCATGTAAAATTACTTAACAAAAAAAAGTCAACAAACTTGCTAACATTAAGAAAATTTGATTTCTTTGCAGGCTTGTTTTTTGGTGAATGAATTGAGGAAAATTTTATTGAGATTATAAGGAATACTTTTAAGCAGAACGAGAAAAATATGGTATTATTTGTTCTATTAAAAGTATTTTTTGAATATTGGAATTTTATATGACCACTATTTTAAATAGAGAATATAATTGGCATGCTATATATACGAAAGCCAGATCTGAAAAGAAGGCATTCGAAGCTTTGACTGAAGATGGTATAGATACATTTTTACCACTATCAAAAACGCTCCAACAATGGAAAGATAGAAAAAAATGGGTCGAATTGCCACTATTTTCATCTTATATTTTTGTTAAAGTTTCAAATAAAGAGTATTATGAAGCTTTACAAAATCCATACTCGGTTTGTTATGTAACCCTTGAAGGAAAAGCGGTTAATGTACCAGATTCAGATATTGAATCAATTAAATTTCTGATTGAAAAGAATTACAAGATTGATGTTACGAGCGAGAACTTTGGTATTGGTGAAAAAGTGATGGTGAAACAGGGGCAACTTGCAGGCATGCATGGCGAATTGCTTGAATTGAGAGGGAAACATAAGGTTTTACTGAGAATAGATGCAATTGGTCAATCTTTAGTTTTTGATGTTCCTATTGCACATTTGGTAAAAGAATAAGGAAACTGAATTTTTCATTTTTCTTATTTATTTAAAATATAGATAGTTGCTAATTTAATATGTAACTGACGGGGCGAAGCTGTGTAAAAACACGAACAAAATTGATAGTTTCATCTTGCAAAATATTTTCCTAATTAATTGTTGATATACATTTTATATTCTAAATGAATTCTCCAGAAATAAAAGCTTTTATACGCGAACACAGTTCACTTTTTTGGTATATTCCGGAGGATAAAAAGGAAGAAATAAGTAATGAGTTGCTTTTGGAGACAATATTAAATTATGGAACATTAGCTAACTGTTTACATTTAATCGAAATGTTTGGGAGAAATAATGCTTTAAGAGTGTTGCAAAACGCCAAAGGGAGAAAAAAAATGAACTATTATCCTGAAGTTTATAATTTCTTTAATATTTTTCTTTCAAAAAATGCATAAAGAGATTCTAAATAAAAATCAGATTGAATTGTTACCTTTAGTGAAGCAGTTTAAAAGAGAGTTTTATTTAGTTGGAGGAACTGCAATAGCTCTTCATTTGGGGCATCGAAGATCAATTGATTATGATTTATTCAAATTAAAAAGACTTGTTTTAAATCGAATATTAAACAAAATTTCAGCAACTGAACATGTTTACACTGTTACAAGACGAGCAGAAGAACAACTAAATCTTATTATTAATAATGTAAAGTTTACTTTTTATAATTATCCTTATTCGGTAGAAGCAAATTGCCTATTTGAAGATGTAATTAAGATTCCAAATTTATTGAATTTGGCCGCTATGAAGGCATTTGCTTTAGGACGTCGTTCTAAATGGAAAGATTATATTGACCTTTACTATATCCTTAAAAACCATTATTCCATAAATCAAATTGTAGAAGTATCTAACAATATTTATGGACAACTGTTTTCCGAAAAACTTTTCAGAGCACAACTAAGTTATTTTGAAGATATTGACTATTCCGAACCAGTTGAATTTCTAATAAAAGAACCCTCAGGAAAAGAAATACAGGAATTTTTAATAGAAAAAGCAATAGAACTTTAAAAAAAAACTAATGAGCGAAAAAAAGAAATTAAGTACAACAAATACCAAAGCTCAGATACTTAATGCTTACGATGAATTACTTTTGAAACTTGAGGAGAAATCGCAGGACAATCCAAAAGAAGTTCAGAAAAGAAAAGAGTCTGTGAAGATTGTTTCATCGGCTCAAAAAAATACTGAAGAAGGAATTGTAGATAATATTACAAAGATTAAAACGAGTTTTCTTGAATCTTTAGAGATAATTCAAGATAGCCTTTCATTAGAATATAAAAAGTTGGCAGAAATACAATCTGCAATTAAAATTGAGTCGCAAAAACTCGAAGATCTTTACGGATTAAGCACAAATGCAGACTCATTAGCTGCCATATTATTAGCACAAAAAGAAAGCCGTGAAAAGTTTGATACAGAAATGAAAACTGCAAAAGAAACTTTTGAAAACGGAATGGCAGAAAATAAAGCTAAATGGACTAAAGAAAAAGCAGAGCAAGAAGCCCAGATTAAAGAAGAAAAAGAACAAATTCAGAAAACAAGGAAACGAGAGGAGGAAGAGTATAATTATAGTCTGCTGCAAGCACGAAAGAAAGAGACCGATGCTTACGAACTGAAAAAAAACAAACAAGAAGCTGATTTAAAAGAAAAGAAACTGGTTTTCGAGAAAGAATTTGTGGAAAGAGAAAAATCTATCATCGAAAATGAGAAGGAATTTAATGAACTGAAGAAAATCTCAGATAAATTCCCAAAAGAACTCGAAAAGTCTGTAAGTGAAGCAAAAGCAGAACTTGAGGCAAAATTAACTTCAGAATTTAATCATGCAAAAAATCTTCAGGCTAAAGAAACCGAAGGATTAATTAAGCTCAAAGAATTGGAAGTTGCTACTCTTCAGAGCAAAATAAAAGAAATGGAAGTTCAGCTTAAAGCTACCAACCAGAAAGCAGATACTTCGGAAAAATCAGTTAAAGATATAGCTCTAAAAGCAATTGAAAGCTCAACTAAGGTTCAAATTGTTGAGAAAGAGAAATTTATTAAAGAATAATAGATAGTACCATAAATAAAAATCCTGTCAGGCATTTAATAATTACTCTAATTGGTGTTACGCCAAATGGCGTAATCAGTGGACAAGAAATACTATCCACAAATTTCACGGATTAACACGAAAGAAGACAGAAAACAAAAATTAGTGTAAATTAGTGCAATTCGTGGACAAGAAACATCATTCACCAATTTCACGGATTAACACGAAAGAAGACAGAAAACAAAAATTAGTGTAAATTAGTGCAATTCGTGGACAAGAAACATCATTCACCAATTTCACGGATTAACACGAAATAAATAGCAAACAAAAATTAGTGTACATCTGTGTAATTCGTGGACAAGAAATATCATCCACCAATTTCACGAATTAGCACGAAAGAAATAGAAAACAAAAATTAGTGTAAATTAGTGCAATTCGTGGACAAGAAATACTATCCACAAATTTCACCAATTAACACGAAAGAAATAGCAAACAAAAAATAGTGTAAATTAGTGTAATTCGTGGACAAGAAATACTATCCACAAATTTCACCAATTAACACGAAAGAAATAGAAAACAAAAATTAGTGTAAATTAGTGCAATTCGTGGACAAGAAAGGATGTGGAGAAATTAATTTATAAAGAAGAAGCTTACAAGATTATCGGCTGTGCAATTGAAGTACACAAAGAATTAGGTTGTGGATTTTTGGAAGCAGTATATCAAGAAGCTTTGGAAATTGAATTTTATAAAAAACAGATTCCATTTGTACGCGAAAAGCGCCTCCTAATTAATTACAAAGGGATACAGCTAAAAAAGGAATATATTGCTGATTTTATTTGCTACAATCAAATTATTGTTGAAATCAAAGCTTTAACTACACTAAAACCAGAACATCAGTCGCAAGTCTTGAATTATCTAAAAGCAACAGGGAATAAGCTTGGTCTTTTAATTAATTTCGGAAGTCAAAGCTTACAATACAAACGGATGATTTATTAGTTAATTATTTTTCAAATTGACTGTAAGAAAATAGTAAGAATAATTAGTGTACATCTGTGTAATTCGTGGACAAGAAATATCATCCACCAATTTCACGAATTAGCACGAAAGAAATAGAAAACAAAAATTAGTGTAAATCGGTGTAATTCGTGGACAAGAAATATCATCCACCAGTTTCACAGATTACACGAAAGAAGTAGCAAACAAAAATTAGTGTAAATCGGTGTAATTCGTGGACAAGAAATATCATCCACCAGTTTCACAGATTACACGAAAGAAGTAGCAAACAAAAATTAGTGTAAATCGGTGTAATTCGTGGACAAGAAATATCATCCACCAATTTCACGAATTAACACGAAAGAAGTAGCAAACAAAAATTAGTGTACATCAGTGTAATTCGTGGACAAGAAATATCATTCACCAATTTAACGAATTAACACGAAAGAAATAGAAAACAAAAATTAGTGTACATCAGTGTAATTCGTGGACAAGAAATATCATCCACCAATTTCACGAATTAACATGAAAGAAATAGAAAACAAAAATTAGTGTACATTAGTGTAATTCGTGGACTATATTCAAATTAGAAACAACAAAATACCAAATATAAATCAATTTTCAAAACACCTTTTTTGGGACGTAAATCGTACAACATTAGAGTTTGAGAAACATAAGTCATATATTATTCAACAAGTTTTAGAATATGGATTGATTGACGATTGGAGCATAATCCAAAAATATTATGGAATTAATCAAATAGCCGAAGTTTCAAAATCTTTCAGAGTACTTGACAAAAAGGCACTTTCTTTTATATCTTTTCTATCAAAAACACCTTTAGAAGAATTTAGATGCTTCACTTATCAGCAATCAATACCACAACACTGGAACTTCTAAAGAAACTTATGCAGTATGATGAGTTTGCAAATTTACGATTGGTTGGTGGTACTGCTTTGGCTTTGCAAATTGGTCATAGAAAATCTGTTGATTTGGATTTATTTGGCGATATAGATTTCGAAAATATTAACAATACTAAGGTTTTTAGCCAATTTGATAAAATAGTTACTCTTAAAAAATCCAAAAACATAAATATTTTAAGCATTGATGATATAAAGCTTGACTTTGTAAATTACTCATATCCTTGGTTACAAAAATATTTACATTTTGATGGAATTAGATTAGCAGGCATAGAAGATATTGCTGCTATGAAACTTGCTGCCATTACGGGTAGAGGAACCAGGAAAGATTTTGTAGATATTTATTTTATTTTACAAAAATATCAACTCAAAGAAATTGTTGATTTTTATAAGAGAAAATATTTTGATGGTTCCGTATATTTAGTATTAAAAAGCCTTACATATTTTGAGGATGCTGAAAATGATGTGGATGTAGATATGATACATAATGTTAAATGGGATGAAATAAAATTATATATTTTAGAAACAGTAAATCTTTACAATCAAAGTATTCAATAAACTAATAAATTATAAAAGCATCATCCACTAATTTCACCAATTAACACGAAAGAAGACAGCAAACAAAAAATTAGTGTAAATTAGTGCAATTCGTGAACAAAAATATCATCCACCAATTTCACAGATTACACGAAAGAAGTAGCAAACAAAAATTAGTGTAAATTAGTGCAATTCGTGGACAAGAAATATCATCCGCCAATTTCACGAATTACACGAAAGAAAATAGAAAACAAAAATTAGTGTAAATTAGTGTAATTCGTGGAGAATAATTGTGAACGGAATTAATAATAAATGATAACAAAAAAGTATAAAATATTAATCACCGGTGGTGCCGGTTTCATTGGTAGCAATCTTGTGGATCATTTCCTTAGTTTAGGTCATAAAATTGTTTGCCTTGATGATTTGAGTACTGGTTTTGAGAAAAATATTTCTCACCATTTTGACAAGCCTGAATTTCAGTTCATAAAAGGAGACATTAGAAATTTGAAAACCTGCAAAAAGGCCGCCAAAGGCTGCGATTATGTTTTGCATCAAGCTGCATTAGGCTCAGTTCCGCGATCAATAAAAGATCCTATCAACACAAATTCTGTCAATATTGATGGCTTCATTAATATATTGGTTGCCGCCAGAGACCAAAACGTAAAACGTTTTGTGTATGCAGCAAGCTCATCGACTTACGGCGATTCGAAAAAACTCCCAAAAGTTGAAGCCGAGATTGGAAAACCTCTTTCGCCATATGCAATTACGAAATATGTAAACGAGCTTTATGCAGAAATTTTTGCCAAAACCTATAAAATGCAATGCATAGGCCTGAGATATTTTAATGTATTTGGCAAAAGACAAACTCCAGATGGAGCTTACGCAGCCGTAATTCCACTTTGGGTGAAAAAATTAATCAAAAAAGAAAACACGGTCATTAATGGAGATGGTAGCTATAGCAGAGATTTTACATATATCGAAAACGTAATTCAAGCTAATGAATTAGCACTTTTCACATCGAATGAACAGATTGCAAAAGGTCAAAAAGCATATTATGCAAAAAAAAATGAATCACACGAAGAGTCTGACCTTTACATATCAGAAGTGTTTAATACTGCTTTCGGTGGCAACACAAATCTAATCCAACTCTTCGGGGCTATCAGGAACAACTTAGCAAAATTTGATAAAGACATAAAGGAAACTGAACCGAAATTTGGTCCATTCAGAGCAGGAGATATACCACACAGCCAAGCAAGCGTCGAAAAAGCAAAAACAATAATTGGTTACAACCCAAAATATGATGCCTCCACAGGCTTTGAAAAGGCTTGTGAGTGGTATTTTGAGAATTTGAAGTAGGTATGATATGGTGATAAGGGGACAAAGAGACAAGGGGACAAAGTGACAAAGTGATACGGTATGGATTTGGTTATTAACTAGAAATTGTGATTAAGAGCCATAAGGATTTAGAGGTGTATAAAACTTCTATGGATTTTGTAGTTCTCATATATAGATTAACACAAGAATTTCCTAAAGAAGAAGAATTTGGATTGAGCTCGCAAATGAGAAGAGCTTCAGTCTCAATAGTATCAAATATAAGTGAAGGAGCAGCAAGAAATAATACAAAACAGTTTATTCAATTTCTGTATTATTCTTTAGGTTCAGCATCAGAACTTGAAACTCAAATAGAACTTGCAAAAAGGATAGGATTCATTAATGATGAGTCAAAAGATATAAAAACTCTTCATTATATAATTTCAATGTTATCTGGTTTAATAAAATCCCTAAAACAAAAACTATAATCATCATTTATTTTTCACATACCACCTCGTCACCGTCTCACATGTTTACCTTTTCACCTTTTCACCTTTTCACAAATAATTAAACATACAAAAACCAAAATGACAAATAAAACAATCGCAATAGTAGGCTTAGGTTATGTGGGACTTCCACTGGCTGTTGAATTTGCAAAGCAAAGAAAAGTTATAGGATTCGACATCAAACAATCGAGAGTCGATGAATTGAATGAAGGACATGATCCAACTTTAGAAGTCGAGGATAAAGATTTACATAAAGTCCTTGAGTCTAAAAATCTTTCTTTGACAACAAATATAGAGGATATTGAATCGGCTCATATCTACATAATTGCCGTACCAACCCCTACAGATAAAAACAATAGACCTGACTTAACTCCATTGGTTAAATCTTCCGAAACAGTAGCAAAAGTTTTAAAGCAAGATGATATTGTAATATACGAATCTACTGTTTATCCAGGTGCAACTGAAGAAGATTGTATCCCTGTTTTAGAAAAGGCCTCAGGCAAAAAGTTTAATCAACATTTTTATATTGGATATTCACCGGAAAGAATTAATCCTGGTGATAAAGTTCATACACTTACCACAATTAAAAAAGTAACCTCAGGCTCAACACCTGAAGTTGGAAAAGAGATTGATGATCTATATAAAGAAATAATTACAGCAGGAACACATCTTGCACCAAGCATAAAAGTTGCAGAAGCTGCCAAAGTGATAGAAAATTCACAAAGAGACATCAATATTGCTTTTGTAAACGAGCTTTCAAAGATTTTCAACCGCATGGGAATTGACACTATTGACGTTCTTGAAGCAGCAGGAACAAAATGGAATTTTCTTCCATTCCGCCCGGGATTAGTTGGAGGACATTGTATTGGAGTTGACCCATTTTATCTTGCTCAGAAAGCGCAGGAAGTTGGTTATCATCCGGAAATCATTTTAGCTGGTCGCCGTCTGAATGACTCAATGGGAGCATATGTTGCAGGCGAAACTGTAAAACTCATGCTTAAAAAAGGCATCCCTGTAAAAGGAAACAAAACATTGATGCTTGGTATTACTTTTAAAGAAAACTGTCCTGATATACGTAATACAAGAGCTATTGACATATATCACGAACTGCACGAATACGGTATGAAAGTGGACATTTACGATCCATGGGCAGATACTAAAGAAGTGAAAGAAGAATACGGGATAAATATTCTGAATAAATTTCCTGAAGGAAACGGTTATGGAGCAATAATTCTAGCAGTTTCACATAACGAATTTCTTGAACTAAACTTTGCCGAACATAAAAATGGTGGAGCAGTTATTTTTGATTGTAAAGGAATACTGGAAAAGGAAGTTGTTGATATGAGACTATAGGTTTAAGACCATAGACATTTAATCTTAGACTGCTTACGAGCTGAATCAATTATGTAGATTGTTTTAATGATTCATCGTTAAATAAAAATATTATTCATGAGGATATAGACTAAATGTACTTCATCATAAACAATGTAAAACATTCATTTTTAATTATCCCTTCGATATTAAATATGAAATTGATAAAGTACTCAGGATGCCCGATTGTTGGATGTTATTGCACGAACCATTTAAGCCATTTATTGATTGGCTAAATTATGTTGAGCCAGTAGATTACCAACAGAATATCCCAATAAATTGTAATGGAGAAAAATAAGAAGGAAAAAGAAAAAAAGGTTCCTTATTACCGTAAACCTGACGACCTGACTGTTGAGGAATGGCAGATTGCACTTAGAAAGCAGTTTGCCATGAAACAGGATTTTCAGATCAGGAATATTGGGAATGTGCCTGTATTTTCTGACTTTAAAGTATTTAATCCAGCTTCAGGGAATTCCTATAAGGTTGCTATCAGGAGTTATAAATTTGGTGATAATTTTTGTTCCTGCCCCGATTTTAAGACAAATGAACTGGGTACTTGTAAACATATCGAATTTGTCCTGAAAGAGTTAAAAGATAACACTGAAAACGATCGATACTGGGAAGAAGGAAATCAACGAATTTATTCTTCTATAAGCCTGAGATATGGTAAAACCCGGCGGATATTCCTTAGGTTAGGCGAAACTAATGCTGATTCAATCCGTTCGCTTTCGAAAAAATACTTCGATAACGAAGGCTTTTTGCTGAAACAAAAATATTTTGAACTTGGCGATTTTATTAATTCTGCTAGGGAGCTTGATCCTGAATTCAGGATATACCACGATGCATTGGAATTTATTATCGATGAGCGTGGGAATATTATCCGGAAACAAATTATTGATGAAGAATTTCCCGAAGACATCAACAGTAAAAGTTTTGATACATTAATACGTGCTGATCTTTACCCCTACCAAAAAGAAGGCATATTGAAAGCCACAAAGGCAGGCAGAATTATTATTGCCGACGACATGGGCTTAGGAAAAACTATTCAGGCAATTGCGTGTTCCGAGATTCTGGCAAAGCACCTAAACCTGAACAGTGTCCTTATAATTTGCCCAACATCGTTAAAATATCAATGGCAAAACGAAATCGAGAAATTCACTGACAGGACAGTTAAGGTAGTAGAAGGAAACCTCGACAAACGAATTAAACATTACCGTACCGATGAATTTTATAAGATAGCGAGTTATGGCGTAGGACTGAACGACATCGAATATTTGAATGAGAACGAATTCGATCTTGTTATCCTTGATGAAGCCCAGCGGATAAAAAACTGGAAAACGAAAACAGCACAAGGTCTTAAGAAACTCAATTCGCAATATGCAATTGTAATGACCGGAACCCCACTGGAAAACAAGCTGGACGAATTACACTCTATTGTTGAATTTATCGATCCGTACAAACTTGGTGCATTATTTCGATTTTTAGATTCGCATCAACTTACCGACGAAAGCGGGAAAGTAATTGGCTATAAAGATCTGAGTAAGATCAGGGAAGTTCTCGATGACATTATTATCCGGCGTACAAAAGCCGAGATATTGGATCAACTTCCCGATAGAATTGATAAAAACATCTTTGTTAATATCACCCAGGAGCAATTCGATATCCATGATGACTATCAGAATGTAGTATCAAGGCTGGTAAACAAGTGGCGACGTTTTGGGTTTTTGTCTGAAAAAGACAGGCAGCGATTGTTGATGTCATTGTCGTGTATGCGGATGGTTAGTGATAGCACCTATATCCTCGATCAGGAGACACGTCACGATAAAAAGATCGATGAGCTGATAATCATCCTTAAAGAAATATTTGAAAGTGGCGACGAAAAAGTGGTGATATTTAGCCAGTGGGAAAGGATGACCAGACTCGTTGGTCGTGAATTACGCAAAATGGATATCGGTTACGAATATTTACATGGTGGTATTCCGTCGGTCAAAAGAAAAGACTTGATTGATAATTTCCGGGAAGATAAATCGAAGCGTGTATTTCTATCGACAGATGCAGGCGGTGTTGGATTGAACCTACAGTCGGCAAACATCGTGATCAATATGGATCTTCCATGGAATCCTGCAGTATTGGAGCAGCGTATTGCAAGGGTACATCGCTTGGGTCAAAGCAAAAAAGTCCAGGTAATCAATTTTATTTCGAAAGGAACTATTGAACAACGGATACTGGGTGTGATTGGTTTTAAAAAGAGTATGTTTGAAGGAGTTTTGGACGGAGGCGATGATCAGGTTATCATGGATGAATCGAAGTTTAAGAAATTGATGAAATCGGTTGAAGATTTGGACGAAGTTGAAACAGAACAATATCTTGCAGAAGATCAGGAGGTGCAGGAAGTTGAAAAGCAAGTCGAAGCTAACGCGGCAACAAAATCAGAAAAACCTGTTATACAAACACCAGAACTTAAACCAAATACAGAAATCTTAGCAAATGGAAACAAGGGAGAACAAAAATCCATTCCTCCATCGCAAAGCAATGAACTTGCAGAATTACTGACAGTTGGAGCAGGGTTTATTTCGAAGCTGGGACAAACGCTAAACAAACTACAAACAGGTGAAATAAATATCAACAACTTCATCGAAAAAGACGAGGTGGGAAAAACATCTATTAAAATTCCTGTTGAAAACGAAAAGGTAATTACCAATACTATCTCCCAGTTGGCAGGTTTGTTCGGAAACCTATTAGGAAATTCGAACAAAGGTAGTAAGTAACGTTTAGTAACTTAAGCCACAGGCAAATGACAAAAGAGCAAATGCTACATATTATTTATCAGGGAGAATGCGAGACCACCGAGTTCAAGCAATCTTTCAATAAGGAGGTGATCGAGACTATAGTTGCTTTTGCAAATACCAAAGGAGGTGATATATTAATTGGGGTTAATGACAAAGGAAGCATTATTGGAACTACTATCAATGAAGAAACAATTCAGAAGTGGGCAAATGAAATAAAACAAACCACAGAACCTTCAATTTTTCCTGCCATAGCAGACTATGAGGTAAACAAGAATACGGTCGTTTGCCTAAAAGTGGATGAGTTTCCGCTAAAACCTGTATCTTTTAAGGGTAAATACTATACGCGAGTTCATAATTCAAATCATCAATTAGGTCTTAACCAAATCGTTGATCTTAGGATGAACAGTATGAATGCCTCTTTTGATACGTACCCGGTGAGGGCAAAATTTGAAGACCTAGACCATTCAGCATTGGAATTTTTCAATAACCGCATCCAAAAATCTGGGCGGTTCAAAACTTCGGAGAGTTTGTTATCTGATTTTGAAAAACTTGGATTTGTAAAAGATGGGGAACTTAACCGTGGAGCGGAGTTGCTTTTTGGGACACATCAAACCATGATACATTTGGGTCGCTTTAAAGCTCCAAGTGTGATTATCGACGATATTGCAATCCGTAGTCCTTTGATTCTTGCTGTAGAAGAAGCAATGGGTTTTATTAAACGAAACATAGCATTGAGCTTTGAGTTTGAAAATGAACTTAAAAGAAAGGAAAGGTGGCAGTATCCGATATTAGCTATCCGTGAGCTGTTACTTAATGCCATAGTTCATAAAGATTATTCAAATCCAAATGATGTAATTATTAAAATATACGACAAGTACATTGAGATATCAAACCCTGGGTACTTAATGGGAGGACTTACTGTTGATGATCTCCGAAAAGATAATTATCAGTCAAAACACAGTAATTCCGCAACAAAAATAATCAGCCAGTCACAAATTCTCAATAAAGAATACTAGATATAGCTTTCCCATTCAGCTATTAGGGCTGTCATGATTTTGTATTTGAATTTACATTTTTACCTCCTTTTGTTTTTTATCTAGTTTTTGTCCCGAATGTTTATGAGCGGGATTTCTCGACCAACAAATCAATATCTTAACTGTTTGGCATTGTTTTCAATGTTTTGTATGAAGTCATTTTGATGAAAATCGGTAAGCATCAACTGT
>Ga0209249_1000589_pt1 | contig 42982 bp, 41 predicted proteins | sample SaaInlV_200m_DNA_4_FD_184653 | JGI IMG/M metagenome (GOLD analysis project Ga0209249, IMG submission 184653) | Marine microbial communities from expanding oxygen minimum zones in the Saanich Inlet - SI037_S3LV_200m_DNA (SPAdes) (version 2) | ecosystem: Environmental > Aquatic > Marine >...
CTTAAGATTGCAAGGACAACCTTGGCTTTGAATTCAGCAGTGAATGTGCGTCTTTTGCTCATTTGGACTCCTATGTTAGACGGCGGTATCCACTATACCACCTGTCCAACTTTTGGGGTCCACTACACTTATATCATCCAGAAGGGGATTATCCTCATTAAAATAGGTATTAAATAATAAGCGAAAAGTGTTTACAGGTGTAATGGTTGGGTAAAGCTCTACTTGCTTTTCCGGGAAGTAATAAGCATTTAAAATGCCTAAACGATCAGCTTCTGAAAAATGGCTCGGGCCATGATCGCCTTGAATGATGATAACGGGTGGCGTTGGGGAACTTTCAATAATCTCTTTGGCGATCTCTGTTATGGTATTGCTGATATAGATAGCCTGATTCTTATAACCACGAATATAGCTTTCGGTTGAATAATATTCAGCCTTATTACTGCTGAATTTTTGAACAAGCTCCATTTCGCCATCTGGGCCAAAAACAAAACGTTGATGCGGGAGAAGGATATGAGCAAAGACAAAATTTGGCCCAGGCGATTGTGGTATTTCTTTTAACCTGTCTAGCGTATATAGAGTGCGATGATATTTGGCATCATCTGCTGTGAAGTGAAATTTATTAAATAAACCTGCATCTTCCAAAAGAATAGCAGCTGTTGTTTGAATGAGAAGCCCTTCAAAATCATTAAAGCCTCTTTGCGGGGCTACATAAAGAAAATCAACCGGTTCAACATCACTAATACTGAATTCGGTCTGAAAAGCATGTATGGTATATCCAAAACTGATGAATTTACCAAGAACAGCATTATGCTTCACAAATCCCCAAACCAAAGAACGGTCGGTGGTTTCAGCGGTTAGCTCTTCGCTCAACTGGTTGAGATAATTAAAATTCAACGATGATGCAAGAGAAATTTCAGTGTTTGAATAATTCCCTTGGCTGCAATTCGCTACATAAAACCCCAACTCTTCCAGATCGTTTAAAAAAGATGTATTGTCGTACCCTATATTCTCTTTCAACACATCAGAACGCCCGTAAGCATCTAAAATAATATAATAAACGTCTGGTAGATCTTCTGAAATTGGTTCGCCTCTTTGGATGTTTTCAAAAGATTGACTATCTACATTTTTCAGTTCGTACAAAGTGATTTGTATTAAGGGAAAGAGCAAAAGAATAAAAAGAATGAAATTCAGATTTCCCGTTAGAGTTTCAGATTGCTGTTTTTTTAAAATCCCCCAAACGCCAACAACGGCAAAGAGCAACCAAACGAATATTAAAAAACGGTGTCGTCCAACCAGAATTTCGCCTAATTGAAGATTTTTTATCGCCAGATAAACATGCCCATAAGAAAAAAACAAAACTGCCAAAAATGCAACAATAAGTCCAGCTTGCTGAATATCTCGAATGGAAATATTTACGAGCAACATAGCTACATACGTAGGTGCCAGGCTAACTAATAAAGAACGAAAAACTACACTGCTATCTACTTGCCCAAGGTTCTGTGTTAATAGACTAAGTATCGCATAAAGAACCAGAAAAAAAACATACCAAGGGAATTTAAAGAACTTATTCAACTTCATTGCCTTTATCTTTGCCTCATCAAAATATCTGCGATCTGAAAATCAGATTCTTCATCAATATCCACCGCTTCGAGAGCGGGGATCTCAAACATGAGCGGATTTTCTCCCACCCGATGATTGAATTTGATTAAATTTTCACGGCTGAAAAGATAGATGCAGGAATTCTCCTCGTAGACGGGCGGCAAGTCCTGCGTTTGTATTAACTCTTTCGGATCATGGTTGATGGCTGCGCCGTGACGATCGTACAGTCTGGTTTGCCACCGTGTTACCGAAAAAAGTGAGTCCCGCGCAGGGTACACTTCGAGAAACGCCTGAATCCCGGCAGATACCGTTTCCGATCGCAATAGCGGATTTGTGCTGTGGGTTTGCAAATAAAAATCCGCTTCGACTTGCTCCGTATCATAAAGCAGAATGTCGTTCATCGGGCGGTCATCTTCGCGTAGATGCTCGGGGCGGTTGATGATGACCACATCAGGGAAATGCTCCCGCAAGCCAGCCATGACTGGCTCTGAATCAGTGTTCACAACGATCACATCAATTTCGGGAACAGCTTGCAAAGTCTCGATGATGTGATGGAAAAGCGGCTTTCCAGCGAGTTCGCGATAATTCTTGCCAGGCACACGCTGAGAGTGATGCCGCATGGGGACAAGGGCAGCGATTTTCATAGGCTAGTTCTCAAAAACATATCCTGCTTGCGTCAAAGATTCTTGTGCAGCAGAGAGTTTATCTTTCTTCACTAAAATATAGTCCGTATCATAGGTCGAGATGGCAAAGATGCTGATCTCTGCCTGCGCCAAAACGGATGCGATTTTTGCGAGAATGCCCGTCAAGCCAAAATCGAGCGGTCCCAACACCTTGATGCACGCCCAGCCTGTTTCACTTTTGTCGCTGTCTATCGCGAGTCGTGCATCACAGACTATAGAGAGTTCATCTTCCGTGTGGGTGATAGAGAGAAAGTTCCCGGTCAGCGCATCGGCGGAAATTTCACTTTCAGGCGAAAGGCGGTGAACGGTGTATTCGCCATCAAGTACAGCTAGTTTTAGGTTAGTCATCATAATTTATAGGCTCAATAGAACGCGGCGCAGGTGTTTTCTCAGAGAGAATACCCGGTGGATAATAAAACCCCTGATGGAGCTGGGCATCGATCTTGCCTGAATAATTATAGCCCTGATAAGTTCCCCAATACTGCAAAAAACGAAACCAAAGAATGCTCCGCCAATGCTCATTTAAAACCTTTTCACGTTTGGCTTGTAGAAGATCAGCGTAGGTACTGCTCAACCACAAGCGAAGAAAATTCCAGAGAGAAAAGGTGCTGGCAGGTAATATCTGCTTCATTGCAATCGCTTCACGTCTATAGCGGTTATGAACCTGGGCAGGCTTTTCGTCGTGAAGATGAATGATCTCCGCTTCGGCGGTGTAGGCAATACCGTAACCTTGTTCCATCGCCCAACTGCTCCACGCCAGATCTTCGAGACCGGTCAACTGTTCGTTGTAGGGATGCTGCTCCCAAAGCGAACGGCGGATAGCGGCATTAGCATTGTGTGAGTAGGGATGTCCCTGACGGGGTTGAGAGATGTCGGGAAAATATTGCTTGAAGAATTGATGCTCGGAATACCAGTTGGTCGCCCCGCCGCGCTGCTTCCCATAGCTGACAGCGAGATTTTCGTCCGCGAAGGGTTTGAGCAACTGCGCCAACCAATCGGGGTAAACGGGATAACAATGTGCGCTTACATTAACAATGAATTCACCGCTCGCAGCACCTACACCATAATTTAGCGAACGTCCAAAAGTGAAGTCTTCGGGCGTGATGTGAACGATCTTTGCTCCATAGCTTTCAGCAATGGAGACTGTCTCGTCTGTAGAGCCGGAATCAACAAGGATGATTTCTACAGCGAGATTTTGCTGTTTAATTCCCTCCAGTAGACGGCCAATGTCTTTGGCTTCATTATAGGCACGTACAACGACAGAACACTTCAAAGAAACCTACGCTTTCCGCTCCATTAAGAACAGAAAACGCTCCGATTCTGCGATAGAGACTTTCTCATAAATAGTGAAATATTCCCCGAAGCTAGTTTCAAAATCTTTGAGCGTATAACGATCGAAAATATCCTTGCGGCTTTGTAGCAATTTTTGCACCTGCGAGTCGGATTTGGGCACAAATTCGATTACCAGCCACTTCCCTGCATCAGTAAAGAAACGTGCTATATCACCTAAAGGCAGGTTATTCGAGATCGCCAAATGATGGATTAACGCCAGCGCAAAAACCATCTCTGCAGGTGCGCGCTCCATAAGAGAATCCCGCTCCTGATTATGCCAACCGATCGCAGGGCTAGGATTTGTTAAATCCAAAACCAAAGGCACAATATTTTTCTCTTTCACATTCTTGATTTGGCGGTAATTTTTCTCTACAGCGGTTGGGTCAATATCAAAGGCGAGTGTAAAAATATCCTGTTCACTTGCCAAGCGACTAAATGTGCCATCATTCGCGCCTAAATCCCAAACTGTCTTTGGCTCTACATCTTCAAGCCATTTTGCGATGATCTCTTTCTTATGCTCTGCCGCCACATCCGTATAATTTGTGATCTCATAATAATCGCCCCACTCTGTGCCACCCGGCTCCCAAGTCAATTTTCGAACGACGTTACGAAGACTATCAATTAACCCAACCAACGCCTCTTTACGCATTCCACCTTTTACTGCGATCTCTTTGGGTGCCTTATCCGCATGCTGCGTTTGCATTTTTGCATGCAAATGCAGATGAGACAAAAGCCCAAAATTAAAGCGTGTGTGTGTCGGCAATAATTTAGCTGCTAAATCAAGTGGGATACCGTCAATATAATTCCTTAACAATTGATTCAGTCGAACATCTACATGCGTCATTAAAGCCAAAGGCGCTAAAAAGTGCTGGCAAAACTGTCGATACGCATCCCAAGGCTTACCCTCTTCGTAGGCTTCAAAAGAAAGCGTATCGATCAATGCTGCTTTCCCATCTACAAATTGAATATTGTAGGCACTTGCATCTTTAAGCGTCATGCCTCTCTTCAAAGCTCTTTTTTGGATAGATAAAGTCGCCAAGGTAGCCTCTTTTAGCAATCCAAATGACCACTCATAGGGATACGAGACGAACGTGACCAAGGCTGGTTCAATAACCTTATACGCAATACCCGGCTCAAGCGGAGTCTGCTCCACTTCACTATGCGGAATCAGCAATCCGCTTTTCGTCAGATTCTCATATAAACCGGATTCCATTAACAGATCGTAATCCGCCGCGTAGGACTGATTTACCTGTCTATATAAAACCCCGTCTTCGCGAAAAAGAAAACCGCTCGGGTCTCGAAACGATGAAGCTAAACGTTGGCTATTCTTCGTCATCTTGATCGTCGTCAACCCTATCCTTACCACCGAAGAGATTTTTGATCCTTGCCAACTGCGAGCGGAACATAACGCCTAATCCTAAAATCGCAGCTAATAAAAGTTGAATAAGGATAGAGCCAGAACCAGGGTCAAGATAAGCAGACTCACTACCAAGAATAGTGTTAAGGGCTGCTGTAAGTAAAAACATTATTTTCTCCTAGTCGGATAAATTTATAGAGAGCACTTCCCTCTATGAAATTGAAATTACCAATCGTTATTCTCTTCATAACCAAGGCGAACTAGCAAATCCCCCGCAACATCTTTGAAAATGCGTTTATGTTCCTCGGTGAAGTATTTTTTCCACTCGCCAGTTTTTCCAGAGCGAAAAGTTGGAGAATTGGCAGGGTTAATGCTTTCTTCGAGAATATCTATCGCGGTTTCTCGTTCGATGGGTAAATTGGGAATACGCTCAGTAACGTGATCAAAAACTTTGCCCAAAGTCTCACGGCGATTATGGATAAAATCTTCAAAGTGAAGGTTCAAGACATCGGGGCAGTCTAGCCAATCGGTATAGAGTGCGAAGCGTTCGGCGATATTGGGAAATTCCACGTCGGCATCAGGAAGACCAAGAATGCTGACCATCAGACGCTCATCGAAACTATGAAGCTCTTCTGCGTAGTATTTATGGTGATGGTGGTCGGGCAACATATCTGCAATATAAAAAACGTGCGAGACAACAACATCGCGCGGGTCGCGGTAGATAAAAAACGGGATAAAGTCCGAGCTGCATACCCTGTCTACGACCTCCGACCACGCTAAAAGGTGAGCGGCACTCACATCTAATGGACGGAGAGAATTCAGGTAGGCGAGGGCTTCGTCCACGCGGCGCTTCTTCCCTGTATCCCCATCATAAGATGCAAACGAGATCGGAATATGATGGGCAAAAGGTGCAAATTCGGAAAACCCGAGCAGTATCTGGTTAAGCAGATGCGTGCCGCTTTTCGGGAAGGAAATTCCGAGCAATTTGGGCCAGCCTTTTTCGGGGGCATCTATTTCTGAAAAGCGCGGACGGCGCGCAACAGTTTCGGCGCGGTAGGCGTAGATGCGCAGTTTATTACGCAGGGAGGTAGGCAGGAGGGCTTTTAATTTTTTAATCGTGGACATAGGCTCTCTTTGGGTCGTCTGGATGCTGGCTATTGTATCAGGTGTTGGGGATTCTTTCAGCGTTGAGAAGAGAATTTTATTGTATTTCTAAATTGCTTATAGTATGCTTTTTATGAGGTGAACTATGAAACTATCAAGAGAAGAACTTCAATTTTTGCAAATTCTGGCTGACGGACGCACAAAAACCTATGTGCATATCGTGAAGGGATTCGGCCAACCCCTTACACCTATGGCTCCGACTTTTACAAACCAGATCGCAATGCCTTTGCTCAAACTTAAGCTTATAAAAAGAGCAGGCCTTATGCGAGGCGGTTATAAAATAACAAATAAAGGTCTTGCAGCCCTAAAGGAATAGACCGCTATCTTTTCTGTCTTTTGGAAAACCACTTCAATATTCCTGGCAAAAGAATGAAAAGGAAGGCAGGCACCGAGAGACAAATTGCCCCTGTGCAAAGACCGAAAAACAACTCTATAACAAGCCACTCTCCATAAATATCGCTTTGCCAAAAATAAAGATTCCCGTTCTCGCGAAGCGCAAAAACATAATTTCTGCTTACCCACATTTCAATATGGCATTGCTCTATTCGTTCTTCAACGTTGAACAGGAGCAAAGCGGGCGAACAGGTTGTATCCTTGGTTTCTATAGGGTCTGGATTATCGTACCAAACAGGATCGGGGATACTATTCACAACCGTCCAACAATCGGACTGGCAATTTTCGGCATCAGTATATTTGTATAAAATACCCGATTCGCTCTCTACCCAAACTTGATCTCGTTCAATGGAGATCAGCCTGGCAATCGGTTCTGGTGAGGCTTCGATCTGCTGCCAACCGGCATCGAGCCAACCCCAAACGAAGGCAATTGCCAACGAAATACCAAGAATCCCCCCGATGATCGTCAACAAAAGTGTTAGCCCAAATCGTTTTAGCATTATTCTCTCAACAAGAAATCCCCATCGCTCAGTACCCCATCCAAAATCACCTTGATCGCAGGAGAGTTCTCAGGCGACAAACGTGCTAAATCGAAATCCTGCATCAATGCATGAGATGTGCGCACCCCAGTTTTTAGGTATTCGCCAAAGGGTAGTGATGAGAAATAAAGTTGGTAATACAAAAATCGGCGGGCGTTGCGTTTGAATTCGGCGGGGACTTCGATGCTTTCGGCATTCAACATCTCTGCCAATTTTTCTTTATACGCATCCACGCTCTGGGGGAAGAAAACGGTCGGGTATTGCGTGAAACGCGCCTTACCCGCGCAAAGTACCGGCTCGCCCATAATAGAGGCTTCCATGCCGATGGTCGAGTTGTAGATCATCGTGAATTTTGCGCGTTGGATCAGTTCATAAGAACTCAAAGTCTCATGCGGCGGGACGAAGATCACATTTGGCTCTTCGTCAGCGCAGCGGTCGGCGACCCAATTTGCAACCGTCTCAAGGCTGGCTTTGCGCAGGCGCATCTCGTCAGGATGCGCGCGGATGACGAAAAGGGTTTCTCGATTTTTCTTGATGACTTCCAAGGCCGCATCCAACCAAGTGAACATATCTTCAAAAACGGTGTTGGCGTGCGGCTGGCTGGTGTCGAAGATGACGTTGGTAAAAATGGGGATAATCTGCTTGAATTCTGCCGCTTTTACGAGAAATTCTTCATCCAAGCCTTTCATGTCTGACCAAAATTTCATCCCCGCCATTGTGAAATCGCCCTGAAAACGTTTCGAGAGATATTCGTCCAGGCGGGCATTTTGGGCATCGTTCAATTCAAATTCATCGGGGATGTGGAGCGGATAGGCGGTCGCTTCACCTTCGGTGAAGAAGACAGTTGCTGGACGTAAACCGACTTCGTGCGTGATCGCTTTTATCCCGTGCTTGCGAGCGATATATAGCGCGGTAGCTTCGGGATACATCTGTCCGTTAAAAACAACCACGGCTCGAGGCTGAGTCCGTTTAATAAGCATCTCAAACTCTCTAGCCACATTCCACGCCGAGCGGATGTATTGGCTGAGCAGGTAGCGAGTTGGCTTGTCATCATTGAGATGATGCCGCCGTAAAATCCAGCGCAGCCCAGGCAAAGAGAGCTGCCCTAGGGGTATCCCGTTGAATATAAAATCCATTAATTCGGACAGAGGCAAGTCTCGCAGGCGAGCGTCCAGTTCTTCATCTATCTGAAAAGAGAACCAGTGCGCATCCGCGCCTGTGTAGAGTGTTTTCGATTGATAGATGCAGGAGGCGCAAGGTGGCTTTTGGACAACGTAATCGCGATTGGTGCCAAGCACGCAGTGCGTCATGCCGGAATTGCAGGCAAAAAACTGGACGGGGATGCCCTGCAGGCGAAAAGCCCACGAGGTGAGCAGGTGAAAGGCGCTGTTCCACGAGAGATCGTCGATGCCGGAGGATGCTTTGAAAAAGATGACGGGCGCACCATCGGCAGACGGGACTTGGGCGGCAACACGACGCGCCATCTTCCAAATTTGGAAATTATTAAGATGACGGGTAAGGCGGCGTTGGATGTTTTGTGTGTAAAACTCAGAAAGGAAGTTTTTCATAGGATGGAATTTTACTCTATCCCCCGAATCTTTTTTTAACAAAAAAGGGCGAGATGACCTCGCCCCTACCAATTACCATTCTCTTCATAACCGAGTTTTTCCAACAAATCCCCGCTGATTTCCTTGAATAAAGCTTTATTCTCTTCGCTAAAATGACTCACCCAACCACCCGTCTTCCCTGAACGGAAGGTGTGGCTCTTCTTTGGATTGATCGCTTCGATGAGTATCTCCAGCGCCTTATCTCTTGGCGTGGGGATTTTATATCCCGTTTTCTCGACTTCATCGAGCATAGCGAGGAGGGTTTCATCGCGATTATTAATCAAATCTTCAAAGCGGATGCACATCACATGGGGTTGATCCAACCAGGCAAAGACATCTGCATAGCGCTTATTGACGCCGCCCATTTGCAGATCGCCTTGATCGATGCCGGTAATAGCAACTTTTAGACGAGAATGAAAATCGGGCAAGGAATTGTAATACGCATGCATTCCATGCTCTTTGTGCATATCGGTTGCAAAGAAAACCTGCGAGACGAGTACATCGCGTGGATCACGATAGATGAAGTAGTTGACCCGCTCTGGGTGGCAGAGTACTGCGGCATTCTCTGCTGTGGCATCAACGTAACCCCATCCGATGGCATGGCGGGGCTGGTTGCGCAGGTCGGCAACGATCTCATCCGTAGTTCTGCGCCTGCCACTTTTTTCTATCGTGCGGACGGGATCAGCAACCGTATAGGCGTAAGGAATTATCTTTGTAAATCCGTTGAGTACCTGCAAGAGCAAATGCGATCCGCTTTTGGCTTTGGCATTGCCAAAAATGAGTGGCGCATCACCAAAAGAGAAACGTCGCCAACGCAAAATTGCCTGAGCATATTTGCCCGGCTCGCGAAGTTTTTGACGGAGGGTGTCTTTTATTTCCATAAATATCATGTAGGGGCGGGGTTACCCCGCCCCTACAAAGAATCAATTTATTTCACGCGGCGTAGTTTTTCGCGCGACCCCATTTCGCTTTCGTAAACCTGTTTTACACCGTCGCCAAGTCCCTGCTCGGTAACGCGGATATATTTCACGAGTTTGCGCAATCCGCCCGGCTCAACCGATGCAGATTGGTCACTGCCCCACATAGCACGATCCGTGGTGATATGCCGCTCTACCATGCAAGCACCCAAAGCAACCGCAACAGCCGAAGGAACCAAGCCAACTTCATGCCCGGAGTAGCCGATGGGGATATTCGGAAATTCTGCTTTCAGTGTTTCGATCATCTTCAAATTTAGCTCTTCAGGTGGGCAGGGGTAGGAGCTAGTCGAGTGCATCATACCGAGGTTCTCTTCGCCAACCACTTCCACGCCTTTGCGGATCTCATCCATCGTGGACATGCCAGTGGAGATGATGATCGGGCGCCCCGTTGCTCGGACATGCCTCAGCAAGCCGTGGTCGGTGAGCGAAGCGGATGGTAATTTATAAGCGGGATTGCCAAACTCTTCCATGAAATCTACTGAACCTTCATCCCAGACCGAGACGAACCAGTCGATGCCTTTTTCTTTGCAGTAACGATCGATCTCGGTGTATTCGTCCAGACCGAATTCGACTTTATAGCGATAATCGAGATACGAAATATAGCCCCAGGGGGTCTGGCGCATTTTCGATTGCTGGTCAAGCGGGGTGCAGACTTCCGGGGTGCGTTTCTGAAATTTGACCGCATCGATCCCTGCAGCAACTGCTGCATCGATCATTTTCTTTGCGAGATCAACATCACCGTTGTGGTTGATGCCGATCTCGCCGATGATATAAGCCGGATGACCGTCACCGACCAATTTATTACCAATTTTCATTTCACGAGTCATTTTTTTAACCTCTTTTAGGGTGTCATTGCGAGGCAGCTTTACCGCCGAAACAATCTCCAACGCTGTGAGGGAGACTGCTTCGCTTCGCTCGCAGTGACGTAAATTTATAGTATGGATAATATCAAATCACAAATTTCACGGACAGCACCGTGTCCGCCATTTTTACTTAGCACGAAATCCGCTTTTTGCAGGACTTCAGGATGCGCATCTGCGACGGCGACGCCCCACCCGACGAACGGGAAGGCGGGCAGATCGTTCAGATCGTTGCCGACGAAGATTGTCTCCGCCGGATCGACCCCCAATTTGGCTTGTTCCCGTTTAAGAACATCTGTTTTGTCGTCAATACCTTGCCGGTAAGGGATGCCCAGCTTCTTACAGCGTGCCGCCACGACAGGATTTCTCTCCTTCGAGATGACGATGACAGGAACCCCCGCCTTAACGAGCATCTGAATACCAAACCCATCGCCACGGCTGGCGGCGACTGTTTCTCGTCCCTCCTGATCTGTCCAGACGCGGTTATCGGTCATCACGCCGTCGAAATCGAGAAAAAGTGCCTTAACGGGTTCAGGCATCGGGCGGCGGTCGGGTCCGGGTGAGATAAATTGCATATTACCAAACTTGACCAGATATTCATACTTCGCCCAATCCGAGAGATTATCAATATCCACCGTGTAATTGGGATCAATGATGAGCGGGAAGATATTCGATCCCGTCATGGATTTTTGCTCCAAAATGGCACGCGGACGAATGGCATCAATATGCCCCGTCTGCCAGTAGATGGGCGGCAGGCTTTGGCGGGGCGCGTTGTACGGCTCGGCGATGCCATCGACATCGAGCAGGTTGCGCATGGCGGCGTTCTCGCCATCGGGCAGGCGCCACATCTTATGCGGATTTTGCCCAGCGGGAACAACACCGCGCACCGAATCGGCTTCGGGATTATCGAGCAGGATGCGAATGGCATCATCCACGCAATCAATGGGGCGGATGGGCGATGTAGGGCGTAATTGCACAACAACGTCAGGGTGATAATCTTCGTTTTCGGCGAGCCACTCAAGGGCGTGGACGAAAACAGGCAGGTCGGTGGTGTTATCTTCGGCGAAAACGGATGGGCGCATAAAGGGTGTTTCTGCGCCATATTCGCGGGAAACTTCGGCGATCTCGTCGTCGTCGGTACTGACGATCACGCGCGTGACAAGCTCCGATTTCAGCCCGGCAGCAATGCTGTAGGCGATCAGCGGGTAGCCCGCAAAGTTGCGGATATTCTTGCGCGGAATGCCTTTCGAGCCGCCGCGAGCGGGGATAATTGCTAGGATTTCGGTCATCAGTATTCAGTATCCAGTTTTCAGTATTCAGTATTCGGTATTCGGCATTCAGTTGTCAGTGTTCAGTTTTTTACTGATTACCGACCACTGCTCACTGAATACTGCCTTACCACGCCGTCCAACCACCATCGACAACAACATTATTTCCCGTCATATACGAAGAGGCTTCCGATGCCAAGAAGAGCAGCGCGCCATTCATTTCATCTTTATTCGCCATGCGCCCCATGATGGTTTTTTCGGAGTATTTGCGGTTAAAAGTATCGTTGTGATTATTGAAAACGCCGCCGGGGGTGAGCGCATTCACGCGGATATCCGTGCTGGCATAGTACGCTGCCAGATATTTCGTAAAGCCCACCACGCCAGCCTTTGTCGTCGTGTAATAAACAGGTTTGAACGCCACGCGGCTGCCATCGTCGTTCAGGTAAAGGCGCTGGTCGGGTCCGTTCAAGCCATAGGTCGAGCAAATATTGATAACGCTGCCCTTCCCCTGCGCCACCATCGGCTTCACGCACGCCTGCGTCACGATGAACATCCCCGTCAGGTTCACATCCACTGCGGCTCTAAAATCTTCAAGCGGATAATCTTCAAATGCGCCCGGAGCGATGCCTTTTTCAGAAGCAGTGGCATCAAATTTGGGATCAAGTGCGGCGGAATTAACGAGGATGTCGAGGCTCCCGAACTTTTTCAGCGTCTCAGACACCATCTCTTCGGCGGATTCTTTGCGGGTCACATCCAGCCCGAAACTTGATGCTGAAAAACTGGCATCTGCCAGTCCCTGAGCAGTTTTCTGTGCGGCATCTGAAGCGATATCCGCCACGACGACATTTGCGCCGCCCTCAGCAAGTGTGCGGCAAAACTCTGCGCCGAGTAAGCCGGAGCCGCCAGTTACGATAGCGGTTTTACCTTTTAGATCAAATTTTTCTTGAATGGTCATTTTCAATCCTTTAAGGCATTTTGCCATATAAATTACCCAGACCCGATTTTTCTATAGCGGGTAATCCATCTTGCCAAAGTCTTTCTTCTTCCCGGGAAAGAGAAGTATTCTCCTGGGGGAAATATGCTAAGACAGCTTCGCCCGCTAAAATGCTCTCTTTGACTTGCAATATATGTGCTTCATTTGTAGCCAAGATCATAGCAGGGCGACCCGTCCAGAAATAAACGGCAGGCTGTTGGTTGGTATATACCATAACATCATCCGGTAATTCGCGGATAGCTGCCATCACCGTCGAATCTCGCCAACGCCAGGACGCAAATCCTGGCGTGGTTTCCTGTAAATTTTTAACCGTGTTGATCTGTGCCAGTCCAAAAATCGCAAAAAAGAAAATTGTTGCACTTATCGACAATATTCTGCCTGCAATTTTACCTTGCCAAAAGAGCTTGTGAAGAAAATAAACCAACAGCATCAATACCGCAATATAAACCGGTGAAAGGATACGGTCATTTAGCGGCGTGGCAGCATCAAAGAATGAGAGTGAGACCAGCAACGACCCCATATAACCGAAGATATAGAGAGCGGTGGTGAAAGAAATAACCTCGGGTTGCATATTTTCCTTTGGCTTTAGGAAATATTTTAAAACACGCCAAAGAAGCCAGAAAAGCAAACTCAAGACCATGATCACAAGAATAAGAGTCACAAACGAATAATTATCAAACCAATCTCTTCGTAATTCTTGCAAGGGGATAAGAAAAGAAAAGAACTCTCTCAGGCCACGTCTGGCATTCACCACCGTAACGGGATGCCACTTGATAGCACGGTTTGTTACGCTCCCACCGATGAACTTGTTGCGAAGCATCCACGCGAAAATGAGCGGCATCGCGCCAAGCAAAAAGAATGTTAAAGACGTGAATCTTTTGCGCCATGTTGGGCGCAAAACAAAAATAGCAACGATAAAGGTCGCCAATAAGGACAGGGCCGCATAACGTGTTAGATAAGAAAGAGATGTAAGCAAACCTGCAAGGATGATGTATTTCTCTTCATTCCACGCATTTTTTATCATTGCGAGGAAGGCTTTAGCCTGACGTGGAGATTGCTTCACTCCGTTCGCACTGACATTTTCATTTGCTTTTTCAAAATGACGATAAAAAGCCCAAAACCCCAATAAGCTCACGAAAAGATAAAGCGGTTCACTTAATGCTTGGGCATGAAGACGAAGAATAGAGCTATTTAATAAGAAAAGAAGCGAAAGAAATCCCCCCCACCAATGAGATTTGGTCATCTTATAGCTGAGCAGCGCTAAAAGCGCAGCGTTCCCACCAAAGACGAGCATATTCAATAACCTAGCGCTACGATAGGGATCGATCTTGAGAAGGAAGCTGAGTGCTGCCAACGTGGCAGAAAAGCCAGGGGGCCAATGCGTGATCGGCTCCAATCCGCTGGCAAGCCAGATGCGCGTGAAACCCTGTCCGCTGAGGAGGGCACGGGCTGCGGCGATATATGAGATAGCGTCGTCGATCAGTCCAAGCCCGTAGGGCGTGCTTATATTCAGCAACCAAATTCCTGTCGCAGCGAGCAAGCCTAAAAGGAGGGCGTACGCGGGTTTTCTATCCATAAAGAAGCAAAAAACCACGACCAGTTCCTGAGTGGAGCGAATGCGATGTATAAACCGCTACGCTCCGCTCAGAGACTGACGTGGTTTCTAAAAACTAGTTATTGAGCAAGAAACCTTGTTCTTCCAAATATCCAATAATCTTCAGGGCGTTTTCTTCGGGGGTGACTTTATCGCCGGTAACGGTGATCTCGGGATTAATGGGGGCTTCGTAGGGATCATCTACACCCGTGAAACCTTTGATCTCGCCGCGACGAGCCATGGCGTAGAGACCTTTCACATCGCGGGCTTCGCAGACTTCGAGGGAGGTATCGACATAGGTCATCAAGAAGTTGCCGTTGGGAACAAGCTTGCGAGCTTCGTTGCGGGCATTGCGGTATGGGCTGATCGCCGCACAAATCACGTTGCCGCCCTGACGGACGATCTCGCCGGCGACATAGCCGATACGCATGATATTGGTGTCGCGATCTTCGGCACTGAAGCCAAGACCTTTGGAAAGATGCGTGCGGACAACGTCGCCATCGAGAACGGTGAGACGTTTTCCACGTTCGAGCAAAAGATCGGTGAGGGCGCGAGCGGTGGCAGATTTACCAGAGCCACTTAGGCCGGTGAACCAGATGCAAAAGCCTTGCTCATGTTGTGCGGGATAAGATCCACGCAAAATCTCTGCAGTCTCAGGACGAGTGAACCACTCGGGGAGCAATTTGCCTTTGGCGAGGTAATCGTCACGGACTTGGGTACCAGAGATGGTGAGCACTTTTGCGCCTTCGGGCTGGGCGCCTGCTTCAACATATTCATTTGTATCGGGCAGGTAAACGAGCCATTTGAAGGGCACCATTTTTACACCAAGTTCTTCTTCGTGTGCACTGAGCATTTCTTGCGCATCGAAGGGACCATAAAAAGGTTTGCCCGTGCTGTCGTTGCCGGGGCCAGCATGGTCACGACCAACGATCAGGTGATTTGCGCCATGATTACGACGAATGATAGCGTGAAGAAGTGCTTCGCGTGGTCCAGCCATACGCATTGCCAAAGGCAAAAGGCTTAGGCGGGTAGATTTTTTATCGTAATAATTCTCAAGCAAAGCTTTGTATACACGAACACGGGTGTAGTGATCTACATCGCCGGGTTTGGTTAAGCCAACAACAGGATGAATGAGCAAGCTGCCGCCGATTTGTTTGGCAGCACGTTTGGTCAGTTCTTCATGAACGCGGTGGAGCGGGTTACGGGTCTGGAAAGCAACAACATTTTCGTTACCCAATTCTTCCAACTCTGCGCGAACTTCAGCAGGGGTTTGGCGGATGCCTACGAAATCGTAATATTTGGGCATGTTGATGATCTTCAACTCACCCGAAATACAAACCTTGCCCCAGCGGGACATCTCAGAAACCATCGGGTGGCGGGAGTCGTTTGTACCGAGACTATAACGGGCTTCTTTTTCGGCATCCCAAGTGTAGATCTCTTCGAGTTTCATAATGCCGATCAGATCATTCAGCGAATTGCGGATGACCAGATCTTCGCCTACAGCGGGAAGTTCGGCAGGATCAGCGGTCAACGTGATCGGAAGCGGGAAAAGCGTCCCGTCGATCAAACGCATATTTGCCAATACATTTTCATAATCGGCTTTGCCCATGAAGCGATCCAAGGGTGAAAAAGCACCGGTAGCCAATAATTCCAAGTCATTCAATGCGCGTGCAGAAATCTGAATAGCTTTCAAACCTTTTGTGCGCTCGATCAGCGCGTCGCGTTCTTCACCGGTCGCGACCAAATTTACTAATTCGCCGCCATAAGGGGCGATCAACTTGCTATTCTTGCTTGTCATTCTATTTATTTCTCCTTAGTTCTGTATAAATTCTTTTTTTCAACATACGCCAGCGTATAGACGGAGACACCTTCGGCTTTTCCGTCGATAATTGGTAATCTAGAGTCGTCATCAAGGTACGATTTGTCCACTCGATAACGGCAAGGTCTTCTGTCTTCAGGGTATTCTCCCAGCGACCAACAGCGGCTGCACTGATACCGGAAAATTTATTACTAAACATTGAGTTACCCTGCCAAGCGTCACCTGCTCGTGTTGGGATTCGCAAAGTTTGGTCATCTCTAATACCCAGAAAATCGCAGATCTGTTTCAACATCTCTTCCGGGTTTTGAGTGAATTCTTCGTACGAAATAAGAAAATAACGCTCGTGCCCATAACGTGCTTGGTTTGACAAACCGGCTTTAGTGGAACGCCACCAATTATGGGCGAAAACTTCAGCATCCCAGTCAGGGTGTTTGCGTCGATAAGAGACAAAATTATCTCGCGGATCACGAATCACATGAATACAACGTGCCTGCTGCCACCACCCGAATATCTCTTTCGCAAAATATTCGTTATAGGGTGTCTTTTCAAGCCAAAAGCGGGTTGCGTCTGTTCTTTGTCCGGCAACATCGCCAAAGGCAAGAATTACAGCACTAAGAATATCACCGTCGTGGCGGTATTGCTCGTTCAGGCGTTCTCGCACCCGGGCACGAACCTGTGATGCAGGGAACTGAGTATAGGTTCGGTCTGGATGACCAGATTGATGCGCAGGCGGGTTGTCTTTATTCCATTCAAAAATATGCGTAAGCAAACGATCCGCAAGCTCCATTTTTTCAGCAGGCAAACATCCTTTGGCAGCAGGCAGGAAACGTCGAAAGAAAACCGTCTCTTCGGGATACGCCACTACTTCAGGATGCGAATCGAGCAACGAGCGCAGCAAGCTGGTGCCCGATTTGGGATGCCCACAAATAAAAACTGGATGATCTCTAAAATCACTTACATTCATAGTTTCTTTTTTCCAAAAGCTCAACGAAAAACTATCTTCAGGCGCTTGACCATAATCAGAATTCAGCTTCTGAATTTTAGACAAACGCCGCAATTATACACGCTTTATTGTGGTTTTCCCCTACGCTTTATGAACGATATTTATCGTTTTGCCGCCAAAACCAGCTCAACTGCACGAATACCGTCTTCGAGCGTGCAAATCGGCTCAGCTTTGCCTGGCACCACATTCAAAAAATGCTGCATCTGCGCTACAAAAAGATGATTACGTTCAAAACCATCCGGCAAAGAATATTCTGTGTGGATGGGCGCAGCAGGAGTTGCGTTCCATGTCCCAAATTCGTCGGGCATGGCGTAATGATGCAGCACCCCATCGGCATTATTCCAGCGGAGAGTTCCCTTCGTGCCGACAATTTCAAGACGATGATCGGGTGGGCGCTGGAAGTAATTGACATGCACTGCGCCGATCGCGCCTGATTTGAACTTGATACCCATTTCCCCAACATCTTCTACACCTGAAAGCGCCAGCGGTGAAACATGACCCTGAAGAGCTGCCGTTTCCTCGACTTCGCCCAAGATATAACGCATATAGTCGATCGGATGCGTCAACGTCCCGATCACGCCACCGCCCAGATCAGCGCGCGCGGCATAACTCTCACGGTAATCTTCCCAGGGATGCCAATTCGGCAAATACTCACCCCAATGTGAATGGGCGCTCAAAACCTTACCGAGTACACCATCTTCTATAAGTTCGCGTGCTTTGTTTAGTGTGGGGTGATAACGAAACTGAAACCCGACCAAGATACGGCTTCCGCTCTTCTCGGCGGCTTTGCGAAATTCGTCCACGCGCGCGAGATCGTCGGAGATGGGTTTTTCGAGCAGGATGTGGCACCCAGCTTCAGCAGCGGGGATAGCGACATCCATGTGCAGGGACGTGGGATTTGCCACGATAACGGCATCAGGTTTGAGCGCAAGGGCGTCTCGCAGATCGGTATAGACGGGAATCCCAGCCAATTCTTCATCATCCAAAGTAGATTGATGTGTCCGGTAAAGAACGATGTCATCCTGCCCCAACTCACGCAACATATTCAGATGACGGCGTCCGATGGAACCTAGCCCGGCGATTAGAAATTTCATTTTATCTCCTGTGCCCAGTCTCTGAGCGGAGCGTAGCGCAGACGAAGAGCGGCTTTGCAAACTCCGTCCTTCGACTACAGGTTCAAATCGTTCACCTTCCGCTCAGGAACTGTTTATATTTCGTACTTCCACTTCTTCAGCATCTCACCCGCAACATTATTGAATATCTCACGATCTCGCGCAGTGAATATATTCTGCCAGTTACCCGCCTGCCCTTTTGGGAGAAAGTCTGCGATGCTCTCGTTGCGCTCTTTTTGCCAGGTCTGGTCCGGGTTGGATGTCATTTCTGTTTGAATCTGCGATTCAAGCGAGTCGGCGATTTCAATGCCAAAATGCTGCCAGACCTTTTTCATCTCTTCAAAAGGTTGCGATAACAAATTTTCGTAGCGAAACTCGTAATAACGTTCGCCTAGCAAACGGCGTCCTTCGCTCTCGGTCTCAGTCAGGTTTTTGACCCAGCCCACAGCGTTGGCATGTAGCCATTTTTCGGTAAAGATGGAGCGTTCGCCATTTGTGAAGGGAGTTTTGTCAGCACGCAAGGCTGCCATAATCTGCTTATCCTCCGCTGTTAGGAATTTCGACTCTTCGACGAAATTACGAAAACGCTGCGAGATGAGCACATCCCGTCCGTCACGGACGATGTTAATTAAGTAGGCATCGGGGTAAATGGCGTGCATCATCTGTACGGATTCGCCATCATTCAGGCTATTGGGGCTTTTATCGCCGACGATATCTTTCTGCGAACCCGCGCGTTTGGCGTCGCTCTCCATGATATAGTCGGCGGCGGCACGCATTACCAGCGGGGACAGGTCTGCGCCGTCATTCCAGCGGTTCGAGCGGTGAGTAAGCCATGCTTCGATCTCAACGCTATCCACGAGAGATTTGAGCAGCGGCTTGCGAGTGAAGAAGTGCGCTTGCCAATTGCAATGCACTTCGGGATGCAGGCGGATGAGCCGTGCTAAAAGCGTTGTCCCTGAACGGGCGTGCCCGTATATGAAGAATTTCTCCATCGGGAAGAATTGCTTCACCTCGGCGACCTGCTCAGCACTCAGCAGTGGGATGGCATTGCGGATGCCTGATTTTTCTTCGCCACGCAGCAAAATGCGGGCGGCGGATCTTATTCGTTGTAGAGCTTCCATAGTTCTCCGGTTTCAAACTCTTCTCATTCTGTCTTTGCGAGGCAGTTTCACCACCGAAGCAATCTCCTAAACAGTTCGGGAGGCTGCCACGCTGCCGAAAAGCATCGGCAGCTCGCAGAGACATACAAAGATTTATTTCTTTCCCAACACCTTCAAAATCTACTTCGCGTTAATAATATCGTAAGCCAAATTATAAAGACGCCAGGCAACTTTCTGGATCAGTTTCATTTTATAAATGCTTTGACGCAATGCAGATTTTTCCTTGCTTTGCACGCCATCCACATCAAAACCATATTCTCGCGCTTCTGTCGCCATTTCGGGGCTGATCACATTGCCCAACAGGCGCGTCACCGGCTCACGCGTGGAAAGGCGCATAAAGCCAAGTTTATCAATATCTTCTTCGAGCTCACGCATTTTTCCCATCAGCTTGCCTTGCCACTCAGCAGGAAGCGCATCCGTCAAAACCTGCTTGGGCGCAACGAACTGATGGTGCCCGGCTGATGCAAAAGTTTCTACACCTTGATAGGTCAGCGAAATATCTTGCAAGCCAGCGGTTTCCTCGTCATATTGGGCGCGGGTGCGCCCCATATTATCGTTGAAGTGAGTGATCCATTTTTCTTCGAGAAGCAGATCGCGCGTCACATCCACATCGGATTCTTCGATGAATTTCGTCAGCGATTGCATCGCATACGCCACATGAGCACGGATGTAGAAACCGGTTACCAAGCCCACATCCGGGTATGTTTCGAGTATCTTTAGATGCTCATCCAGCCAGCCGGGGAGGAAGAAAACATCATCATCCGTATAAGCGATTATTTCCCCTGGCGCGGCTTTAAAAATCTGTTGCAAGGCGCCGATCTTGCCAATATTACGATGCGAGAGCATCAAATAATCGATCTTGCCTTCGGCATTCATCTGGCTCAAATATTCGACAAGTTGCGGTGCGCTGCCGTTATCAAAAACCAGCAGATCAAAAGGCTGCGGCGTATTCGCTATCAGGCTCTCGATGCACATGCGCGTCACATCAAAACGATGTTGAAAATAGCCCGTTTCTTCGGGCAAATAGGTCAACACCGCCAACGTCACTCTGGCGGGTTTATATTCGGTCTTACGACCGCGTGAGGGGTTCATTCCGATACGAGGCATTTACGCACCTGTTCCTGTTCTCGTAAAACATTTTCTCAATAGCTTCGCCCAGCGTTTCGGACGAACCAGCATCTCTACTCTTTTTTCAGGCAGGAAGAAAAGCATCTTCCGTAAGAAAAGCTCCACGCCGCGCCAAAAGCGTCCGCTTGTGGCGCGGGGGCGGGTGATTTTACCATCCCGCAGTTGCTTGGTCGCATCCAGGATGGTGTAACGCGTCTGCACCACGCCGCCCGCCATCTCGGTATTCTTCTTCGTCTCGGGCGCCGAATAGTGGATCTGCCCACCCGCCAAATGCCGATAATCGTGGTTCTGATGCACGATCATCACATCGGGCGTCGCATCCACCACATCCCATTTTTCGGCGCGCGCCTTGTAGATGAACCAATTATCCCAGCCCGCACGCCCGATCGCAAAATTCGGGATATCAGCATAACAATCACGGGGAAAGATGAAGTAATCACTGCCTGCAGGTCGATGAAGTTCGCCATCACGAAGTGCTTTTTCTCTTAATTGGGATTGCCAGTCCCCGGCAAATTCCATCGGTTGAGTGACGTCCAGATCCCAGCGTTGTCCCAATAAAACAAATTGGTCGAGACGTTCGTGGACCCTGCGGCTTGCTTCCACTATATCATCCATTACCAGAATATCGGCATTGATGATGCCAAACAGGGGTGTATTTCCATGCTCGCGGGCAAGTGCCAGCATGGAGGAGATTAACGGTGTCCCCTTCTCATTGAGCATCACGTTCGGGAGGTGCAGCACGCCCAAATCACGGGCGGCTTCGGCTTCTCCTTCCTCGTCGCCGAGCTGGATGACGGTCACATCATCCAGTTTTGTCCACGATTCAATCGCGTTCCGCTGAATGATGTTGATATGCGGGTCGGTAAAGGGTTTTGGGGAGGAAAATAGGGTTAAAAGTGTCATGTGTATAAGTGTCAAGTACAGTTCCTGAGCGGAGGCGATGCTGGTGGTTGAGTAGGGCGAAGCCCGTATTGAAACCTAGTATCGGCGCAGTCGAAGGACGGGATTCTCTGGTCACGCCGCTCTTCGACTACGCATCTCTCTACCGTTCGATGCTCCGCTCAGAGACTGGGTTAGGTTACTCCATCAAAGTTTTATGATGCACATCGGCGTTGATCTTGGCTAGCTCTGGCTCGCGCCCTAGCAAAGCCAAAACATCTTTCCAGCCAAAATCATCGTGGTCAAAGCGAGCGAAGATTTGACGAATGAACTCAAGGTCTTCGGGTGTATCCACCGTCCAGCGCAGGGAGCCGTAGTCGGGGACGTGGTTGACGAGGGCGATCCTGAAGCCACGCGGGGAAGTGCCAGTGGACAGTGTTCGGTTTTCAGTATTCAGTGTGGTGTTCTCGTAGAGATAGGGCATGACGTGTTCGCGTTGGTGCTTTTGGTCGGCTTCTTTCCACGCTCGTTCGAGGGCAGAGAAGGTACAGACTTCGGTGTCTAAGCCGATGGGGAAGGTGCGCCCCATTGGCGGGGGCAGACGATTAGCAACGAAATCAAATTTCTCTTCATACTGCCCACTGATTACCGAATACTGATTACTGATTGTCTCATCTACTATTTCTGAATCTAAAACGGGACAATCCGCCGTTAAACGCACAATCACATCCGCTTCATACTGACGCGCTGCCTGATAGTAGCGATCTAAAACATCGTTCAGGCTACCGCGCGTGAAATTGTAGCCCCGCTCGGCACAGAACTCCGCGACAGGGTCGTCGCTGGGATCGGTGGTGGTGGCGAGCACAACATCGTCCACGAGGTTGGCCCGTTTGGCGCGCTCAATGACACGGGCAAGCATCGGCTCTCCGGCGATATCGAGGAGTACCTTCCCCGGCAAACGGGTGGAGGACATGCGGGCTTGGATAATGGCGATGGTACGAGGTTTCATAGGGTTATTTCACCACAGAGTACACAGAGAGCACAGAGTTTTAATGAAGAGTTCCTGGTACGGCATTCATCATGCTAAGTAAAAAAGCTGGAATGCAAAGAAAACCTATCGAAGCAAAAAGTAAACCGAGAAAAACTGTCACGATTGACTGCCAAACGTTCAACTTTGATACAGCCTTTACTGCAATGACAACCAACACAAAGAGATAAGCCCAAATTATGTTGGCAAGCGTTAGCCCAATATTGGGGATTAAGCCTACAAGAAGGTTGATTGCTGATAGCGGAACGAAAATCCCAACTGACAAATAAAGCAATTCGGAATAATAGTCTTTTTTGCGTCGAAACAAACGCTGGTAAAACAAATGGGTAAAAAAGACAAAAACTAAAAAGACAATAGGGAAAAATAAAATTGCGAAGATAATTGTTGCTGGATGGAAAAGATAATCGTACGCAAAGAAAATAAAAGCATAGACAAGAAGAATACTAAAAACAATCCAAACAATAGCCGTTGATAGTTTGCCTTGAGCTTTTTTTGATTCTTCTATAAAAGTCTCAGGAGTCGGTTTAATGATAATTTTCCAGAATGTGGCGAGCCAATCTTTTAATATGTCCATTTTCTTTCCCTCCTAGCTAGGATGTGTGCGCTTCCGAGGGAATCGGCAATCTCTCAACAAAGCCCTTCGCTCGAAACTTCTCAACATACTCATACGTCTCCCAATAGTCGAGACCGGTTTGTTCGGCGATGTCGAAAATTGAGTGTTCGCCTTCGAAGCGCATCATGATTTTTTCGATGGCGCGGTTCAGGTTCCAATTTTCGCGCCAGTCGACCCAGAGTCCGTGCCCCGAAAGGAAGACGGGACCCCGAAATGTCCGTTTGGGGATGTAGTTGCTGGCGAAGATGCGGATGATCTCTTCGGCGACGTCGGCGGCGCCTTGCAGCATGGCTTCGTCCATGATGTTCAGGTTGTCTTCGGTGGTGTGGTATTCCTCGTAGGGGAAGCGGTTGAGCGAGATGCAGGGCACGTTCACGCCAGGTCCGTTGATGACGCGCTCGTCGTTGGCAGGAGCAGCGGCGAAATCCCGTTCGTCGACGTCTTTATCACGCAGAACGTATTGCGTAATGCGGTCGAGCAGGTGATCGTGTTGGCGGGAGTGATGCCACGCCAGCTTATTTTTGTTGCCCGTCATTTCCATGAAGATGCCAGCCTGTAAATTGGGGATCAGGTCTTCGTTGTGGGCAAGGTAGGCGATGGTGCCGATGGTTTCGGGTCCGAACCAGAAGCGGACGCTCATCGAGCCTTCGGGCAACGGTTTTTCTGCCAGCCTGCGGGCGAGTTCGATGGTGCTGACCACGCCTGCCAGGTCGTCGTTGGCTTGCATGGGGTGGCAGCTATGGGCTTGGACGATGATCTCGCCAGCGCCGTTGGCGGCACCACCTGCGGGATGCAGCACCCCGTGTCCAATTTTCAGACCCAGCTCAGGGTCACGAGCGAATTCGACGTCGATCACAGCGTGGTAGCGGGCCGTCCGATCCAGCTTGTCGAATTGATTTTTCGGCAGACAGAATCCCCAATCCCGTTCGTAATATTTGAACTCCCACGGAATGGCATCGGGGAATTTTTCGTTGTAGCGCAGATGGGGTTCGAGTTCGTCCCAAGTCAAAATCTTGTCGATGGGCAGGGAGTAGGAGATGATGTGGAGGGGATTGTCGGCGAAGTCGACCACCTTTTGGCCTGATTCCGTTTCGAGATAGGCGGCGTGGACGATGTAGCGCTCCGGGACGACCCAGGTCCAGATTTTGGTGCCGGGCGAATAGGTTTGTAGCGCGTAGTTGGCTTGGTCGGGGAGATAGCCGCCGATGATCGCGAGGGTTTTGTCCATGTCGTCGGAGACGATGGTGCGGTGGAGCGGCAGCAGCTCGGCAATGATGGATTTGAGGGAGGGGTAGGGTTTCATAGGCTTTAAGGAATGGGACGCGGATGGCGCGGATTAGGCGGATTTGCGCGGATTTTAAAAGCTTTTTTTGTTTTTTAAAAATCCGCGCAAATCCGCGTTCCATTATTCCTCAATTTGGTAAAGCAAAAACGGGGCTCGCTTCATTTCTATAACAGTGAAATCATAGACTTCATTCGCTTTCATTAGTTTGACATCCGCTTCACCGATCATGCGAGATTTGATGATCCCTTCTTCTTCAAGGCGGTATCCCATCGGGTCGACCATCGTCTGCACGCCCATGTCGAGATCGCGGACGAGCATCTGGTAGGTATCTACGGAGGTGTTGCCCTCCCAATCAGTGATATTGCCCGTGAAATCTTTGAGATAACGATAATCTACGCCTTCCATCTCTTCGACGTGGTGGAAGAAGGTCATGCTGTCGTTATAGGAAAGCCCAACGACCATGATCTTGCCATCCAACTCACGCAATTTGGCAAAAGCGGAGTTTGCGCCGTAGCTGCTTTTATCACGCAATGCGCCAAAGGCTTGGGCGTGTTTGCCGATCACAGCAAAAGAGTAGATTGGGTGAAAAACGCGTGTCGCACGAGCATCTTGTCGGACGAGATTGGTCATAAATCCCATTTGGGAGGGGGTTTCTCGCACATCCCAATCAGCGCCTTTACAGAAGTCGAAGTTGAAGGTCGGCATGACGAGCGTGCCGTCTGCGCCCAAAACGTCGAGCAGCGCATCGATGACGGTCTGCGGACCACCGTCCACACCGCCGAAAGATTTATAGGAGGAGTGGACGAGCAAAGTGTCGCCAGAATCCACGCCGATGGCGCGGAAGTTGTCTACGAGTTGAGTGTGAGTTAGCATAACGAATCCAGTCTCTGAGCGGAGGGTTTTGCGGAGCAAAACACGAAGTCGAAGAGCGGATTCATTAGATACCGTCCTTCGACTGCGGGCTTCGATACGCCTTTCGGCTACTCAGCCCTCCGCTCAGGAACTACGGTTTATTTCAGCGTTTCATCCAAACGTTTCTGTACATCAGCAACAGCCTGCGCTTTTTCATCTTCGTCTTTTTTGACCTTCTGCTCCAACTCTGTCATTTTTGTTTTATGCTGGTCCAACTCTTTTTCTGTGCCTTTGAGTTTCTTTTTCTGACCGGCTAATACCAAATTCCGTTTTACTGCACCTGGGGTCATCAGCAAAACGCCAATCACAATTCCAACGCCTATAGCGATCAAAATGAACATTGCTAATGAACCTTCTGTTTGCAAACCGAAGAAATTAATAGGCACGATCATCGGGTTTGCTAATGCAAAGATCACAGCTACCACAGCAAAGGCTAAAGCAAGGATTAAAGTAAAAATCATCATAAACTCCTTTTTAATTTACTCGGCTGTCCGCTTGTAGGCGTCCAGCAATTTTGTTCAGCGTATCACGCTTTTCGACGACATGCAAGACAAATAATAGTGTATTTATCTATAGGGCTATTCTGCCGCCTTCTTCCTTTCAGTCCAAAGGCGGCTAAGTAAAAAGAGCGCGGTAGCTATTGAAATGAATAGACCGGTGACCAATGTATTTGTATATAAAGTATCCTGATGATCGGAAAGACTATTGCCAATCACATTCATTATTACGGGGTCAAAGAACTTTGCAAGTTCGCGAACATTCCATGCTAAATAATGTTGACGAAGGTCATTCACAAGAAAGAGAAAGGGAATGAAAAAGACAAGAGCCTCTATCAAAGAGAGATGTCTGGTATCCAACCATCTCTGAAACTGGATCGCTGCCATCACCATCAGGACTACAATGGGGAGAATAGCCATCCGCGTGATCATACGTTCTCCACTCAAAAAGGGAAGTTGACTATCAAAGAAAGGGCGGTATATGTCGCCAAGAGTCAGGAAGAGTACTAAAAAAGTAGGAAAGATAAAATCCTGATATTTTTTAGATCTTATCCATTGATATAAACCGAAATACAAGATAAAAGCTGTGCCAACAAAGCCAATATATAAATCATATTCCCACACGGCCGCTATTCTAAGCAGATTCATAGTCTCTGCTCGGATCGGCGTCAACACTGTCATGGCATTCAAAATATCCAGCAAGGTGGGAAATCCACCGAAAGACATAAATTTTTCAAAGAAATTTCCCAATCCCAAAGCAGGTGGCAGAAGACGCACCGCACTCAATAATCCGCCAAATAAGCCTGCATAAAATATCCACTTAATGCGGCGAAGATTTCCCAGAGCAAAGCCTCCCAGCCAGATCAATAACCAGAAAAAATGATGCTCGGAACCAGCCAAGACCATATAAAAAAGCACAAAGGCCACCTGCGTTACCCATTTCCAACCAACTTCTCCAGAAGAAAAACGTAGCATGAGCGCAAAGAAAATCGGAAAGAGAAAATATCCTCCCCAGCTAAAGTGTCCCACCCCATAATGTGCCTGAATATAGCCATTCGCGCTGAATAAAGTCAACAGAACCGAATAGGTAAAAAGAGAAAGTTTGAACTCTTTTCTAATAAGTAATAGTCCCAACGCCCCCAGAAGAAAATGGAAAAATACATCAAAAAGAATATAGGTTTCGGTTTCAAACCAATATAGCAACAGCATCTGTGGCGTTGAAATAATATCTGGCAAAACCCAAATTCGATCTGTAACTCCATGTAGAGAACTTGTATTAGCCAGGTGCAAGGGAAAGGTGAACTGCCGTAGCCCATCTTGCACAGCGTCTATACGCGGGATATTGATATCCCCCCAATCATGGAAGTTGAATGTCGTATGCCGCCAATCCAGAAAATTACCCCAAAAGAAAATCCCTATCGCCAACAGGAAAAGCAAAATAACCAGCGTGAGCCAAGGATATTTCTTTTCTTCTTCATAATAAAAAAGAGCTTTTAGAAGCTGATTTATGTTCATGCAAAGAACCTAATAAATCTTATTTCCCCAAATATTCGTAGATTTCCAGCAATTTCTGGAAATTTTTCGTCCAGTCAGCACGCTGCTCGGCAACGGCACGGGAACGCGCACCTATTTCGGGCAGGGCATCACGTTTTTCTGCAACGAGCAAGATTTTCTCCGCGAGCGCGTCGGTATTCCCATCCGGGAAAAGCCAGCCATTCTCACCCTTCACCACCCACTCTTTATTTGCGGGGATATCCGAGATCAGGCAGGGCAGCCCACACGCCAACGCCTCCATCAGCGAGACGGATGAGCCATCCACATGCGAGGGCGAGATATACACATCTGCCATATTGTAATAGCGCGGCAATTCCTTTTGACTGATAAAACCACCAAAGTGGACTTGATCGATCACGCCGCCGCTCGTTAGAATGCGTCGTAATTCGCCGCCCATTGAGCCGCCACCGATCAGGATCAGACTCAAATTGGGGTTGCTCTTTGCAGCCCGAACAAATGCTTTGGCGAGAACATCTACTCCATAACGCAGTTCCCAAGAACGATTACAGAAGAACCTGAGAAGATCGTTTTCGTTTTTTGTTGCGGGGCTGGGTTTAAAGTGATCAAGATCAACACCCCACGGAAAGACGACTGTTTTTTCTGGGTTCATCCCATATTCAACGGCTTTACTTCGCGTAACTTGCGCATCGCTGGTAAAGAACGTGGATCGCTTCAAGACGAAACGCGTCACCCGCTCCCACCACTTGTTGCGATACACATCCTCCATTAAATCGAAGCCCCACGACATCATCAACAAGGGACGAAAACCTGTCAGCACAGCGATCAAACCCACTGTCTGGATCGGCCCAGCGTGCAAAATATCGGGTTGGATACGCCTGATGACGCTACGCAAACTACGCGCATATTTCGGCACATCCCGCCAACGGAATTCGCGCTTGCCGCCTTCCCAAATGACCTGCTCGATCTCTGTCGGCACAATGCGATCTTCGCTCTCATTCGTGGCTGACTCTAAACGCACAAAATAGACCTTATGCTCGGTCTGCGCCAAAGCTGAAAGAAAGCGATGATCATGAGGGGAATAGGTTTTGGAGAAGTAAATTATTTTCATATTCATCTAGGTGTGCATTGCATCTGAAAGATGCGTTGCACAGTGGGTCTTGTTAATAAGCCGAACAGCATACCCCATTCGGGACACTTACGCACCCGCCCCCTCTGCCCTGTCGGGCATCTCCCCCAAATTCCAACCCCGCCAACATCCTGCGGGGCAGGAGCATGGAATTTAGGGGAGAAAAAGTGCAATGCAATTCTCTAGTTTTAAACTCTGTGAACTCCGTGTTCTCTGTGGTAAATCACTCGCTCAAATTTACCCAACGAAGCTCTTTGCCATAAGGCATATCGACCAACGCCTTTTTGCCGATCACAGCTTCTGTATCCCAAGCCATTAATGCACCGGGAACAGCGGGGCGCAAGGGCTCGACCATTTCAGCAGTGAAAACTTCACCAGCCTTAATATCACGGGCTGCACGTAAACAGCGGCGTTGCAACATATAAGTCTCTTTTTCGTTGGGGGTCACGAATTTATCGCTTGAACCGAGAGAACGCTCCAAAGTACGGACTTGATGCACCATCTCTGCCCAAGTATCAGGATTCATCGCAAATTTATGGTCAGGCCCTTCACGCTCGTTGCTGTTGGTAAAGTGACGCTCGATCACGCGCGCGCCCATCGCCACCGCCCCAACAACGGGAGCAGGGCTATGCGTATGATCAGACAAACCCAAGACCATCCCGGGGAACATGGTCTGATAAGTTTTCAAGACATTCAAATTCAAGTGGTCGTAATTTTCATCACTCGCGGTGTAATTGGTATTGCACTGGAAGAGAATGATCTGCTCATTTACGGCTTGCACGGCACGCACGGCGCGGGTCACGTCGCCAATATCAGATGCGCCGGTGGCGATCAACATCGGCTTGCCTTTTTTCGCCATATAGACCAAAAAATCGGGCCACGAAATTAGCCCAGAGCCAGCTTTGTAGGCGGGCATATAGTCGTAGAGCATATCTGCGGCTTCAAAATCGTAGGGGGAGGAGAAGTATTCGATCCCGACTTCGTTGCATTCTTCGGCAAGTTCCGATGTCCAATTCAACGGCACTTCGGCAGCCTGATAGACATCAAAAACCGACTTCTTCCACGAAGCCTGATGCGAAACCTGCCCACCCATCGACTTGAATCCATAATCCGAGACGATTTTCTTCGCCTTGAAATTCTGGAACTTCGCTGCATCTGCGCCCGCTTCTTTCGCCAAACGAATTAACTCTTTCGCCCGCTCAATATCGCCGTCGTGGTTGGCCGCGATGTCTGCGATGAAATAGGTTGGGTGGTTTTTGCCGATTAGTCGGTTTGCAATTTTGACGTCCATATGTGCCTCCATTTCGTGGGGGCGAACGGCCGTTCGCCCTTACAACTGTGTATAACTCCGCAATTTCTGTGGATAACCCTGTTGGTATTGTGTATAAAACTTCGCCAAACCAGTGGAAAAGTCGGGGATGTCGTAGCCCAAAGCTGTGGATAGCTTGTTGATAGAGAGTCGTAAATTCTGAGAACGCTTTGCGGTTAAGCCTGCGTCGGATACGGAGATGGGATTGATCAGCCCCGCATCGAAGCCGAATTGATTAGCGATTGCCTGCCCAAATTCATATTTCGTAATCGCCCGTGACCCGACGACGTGGTACAGCCCCGAGAGGCTTTTTTCCAGCATCCCGACCAGGGTATCTGCCAAATCGCCGACGAACATGGGGCAGAAGTAAACATCGTCGAAACCGTTGACGTTTTTGCCCGCCCCCAAGTTGTTGACGAAGAATTCAGAGAGGGAGCGCGTTCCGCTTAACGACCAGCCGAAGAAGTTGACGCGCGCGATCGCCGCAGCGGGATTTGCATCAAGAACGGCATACTCGCCATCGAGTTTTGTTTGGGCATAAACGCCGAGGGGGTTGGGAGCATCGTCTTCGGTGTAGATGCCTTCTTTTGTGCCATCAAAGACAGCATCGGTGGAGATGTGCAGGAAGCGGACATCTCTCTCAGCGCAGGCAGATGCCAGTTGACCGGGCAAAACAGCGTTAAGGGTCGAGGCGATGTCAGGGGTCAGCTCGCAAGCATCCACAAGGGCGTTTGCAGCACAGTGGATCACGGCATCCGGCTTGGATTCATCGAGCAGTTTGGGGAGGGCTGCCAAGTCCAGTAAATCCAATTTAATTAGATCAAAGGGCGTATTCACCAGCTTTGAACGATCCACGCCGATGATTGTGTGTTTTTCCGCCATTTGCAGGCTGAGATTGAGACCGAGGAGACCAGATGCGCCGGTAACAAGAATTTTCATAATATCTCCAGTCTCTGAGCGGAAGGCTCACGCAGTGAGCTTGCAGACGAAGAGCGGTTTTTGCAAATGCCGTCCTTCGTCTGCGCTCCCTATCGGTCGCTCCGCTCAGGAGCTGTGTGATTTAACCTTCGAGCGTGCCTTCGTTGAATTCTTTCTCAAAAGGCGCAATATACTTTTTCATGCCTTCGAGATCGAGCCATTCGGAGTTGTTATCGCTGGTGTAGGAGAAGCCTTCGGGGAGGGTTTTGCCTTTGTCCTGCCAGGAGTAGCCAAACCAGCTCGCTTCGACGGGTTGGACGACGAACATATCGTCGAGTTCGACCGAGTGGCGGGATTCGTCTACCGAGAGCAGGTCTTCGTGGAGCTTTTCGCCCGGGCGAATGCCGATGATCTCGATCTCGGCATCAGGAGCGATGGCGCGGGCGAGGTCAACGACGGTGGTGGAGGGGATTTTAGGGACAAAGACTTCGCCGCCTTCCATCTGCTCGATGCAGTTGATGACGAATTGAACGCCCTGCTCGAGGGAAAGCCAGAAACGAGTCATGCGGTCGTCGGTGACGGTCAGTTTGCCGGTGGCGCGCATTTTCAAGAATAGCGGGACAACCGAGCCGCGACTGCCGACAACATTGCCATAGCGGACACAAGAATAACGCGTGGATGTGCCTGCCGAGTAATTATTTGACTGCACAACGAGTTTCTCGGCGACGAGCTTTGTGCCACCATAAAGATTTGCGGGGCTGACGGCTTTATCGGTGCTGAGGGCGAGGACTTTTTTCACGCCTGCATCGAGGGCGGCTTCGATGACATTGGATGTCCCGATGATATTGGTCTTGATGGCTTCCATCGGGTTATATTCGCAAGCCGGAACCTGTTTGAGCGCGGCGGCATGGACGACGATATCTACGCCGTGCATGGCGCGCAGGAGGCGGTCGCGGTCGCGCACGTCGCCAATGAAGTAGCGCAAACGGGGATCGTTGTAGCCAGCGACGCGCATTTCGTGCTGCTTCAGCTCGTCGCGGCTGAAGATGATGATCTTTTGCGGGTTTTTCTCCGCCAGCAGCATTTTGGTAAATTTCTTGCCGAATGAGCCTGTCCCGCCGGTGACGAGGATTGTTTTATTTGTCCAGTTCATGATTGCTCCTATTTTTTTCACCACGAGACACAGCACTCTAGCGAGTATGCTTCGCGAAGAGCGCAGAGTGTTTTGTGGTTTTTTCTTTGTTATCCACAGATTATGCAGATTTCTCTATTGTATTTCAACACAATAAAGTAAAAATTCATTATAGTTTTGCTTATTCATAACACATAGCTTGTTTGGTTCTTCACTTATTGCCAAAGAGATAAGTTATTTTTGTGTTGTTGATTCAGGCAAAACCAGGCTATACACATTCGCACTTTCACAGCCGTTTGGAAATAAAAATTCTATTGTATCGTCTCTATTAATCCACGCCATAACAGAAGCCGATTGGGTTTGGGCAATCAATGGCTTTGTAATGACCGTTTTCTCTCCTGATAAAACAGCTTCTGACCAAGGATGTAAGTTTGTGTCTATACATTGGTAATATGCACCTGTTGTAGCTCCGCCAGGAACAGGAACTTGTCCTGTCCAATAGACATAGTAGTTTCCAAAACTATCTACAAAGTAATCCGTATAAATTGGTAAATGGATATTTGCTTTCGTAATATCGCCGTTTTCACCAGCCTCCCAAGAAGAAAACCTTAAATCCCTATTTAAGTCTCTTCCATAAAGAAGTACTATACCCGAGTAAAACGGCTTATACTGCCAAGTAACAAGTCCGTCCAGCCCTGTTTTTGGAGTAATGGAGCCAGAAGACTGCCAATTGTTGCTATTTAGGGTTAAATAAAACAAGTCTGAATTTATCCCATTTGAAGCTTTTACAATGGCATGAATTACTGATTGCTCATCAAAAAACAATTCTCCCCATATGTTCACATCTTTTTCAGACACATATACTTCAGATTCTTCGCTCCAAGAAACTCCGTCAAACTGTGCATAAAGTAGACGATAAGGTCCACCTAACTTCAGATCGTTCTTCCAAAGAACGTGGATAACACCATCTGGGCTAACGACAGGAGATACGTAAAGCTTTGAAGTCCCTAATGATAAGGATATGGGAAAAGGTTCGCTCCAATAACCGTCCTCTAGATAGGAGTGATATATAAAGGCATCTGCCCCCCCCAACGTATCCCAGAAAAGATGTAACCTTCCATCCAAGCCAATTACTAATTGCGGACTATTCTGGGGAGGAGGCTTCAAAATAGGTGACTCCATCTGCTTTAATAGCCATTGTGAACTTTCTTTCACAGAAATCTGGGAAACCAGAGTAGAAGAATCAAATGTGGGAACGGGAGTTGGCAAGCTTATTTGTGGAAGATTAAGACAACTCATCGTAACAGCGGTTATGAATATGAGAAGTAGAACTCTGTTTCTTGTTGACCGTTTTCTTTTCATCGTATACCCCTCTCTTATTTTACGGCTTTAAATAAGCCAGAATCTTTTTGAATAAAAATCTCGCCTTTTGTGGCAAGGATGTCTTTCATTTCTGCTTCAACTTCTCCCAAAACGGATGAAGAAGCCCCTTTAATCTTAATCACAGAATCTATATACTTCATCATCAATTCAACATCTGTGACATGCAAATTATCTTTGTAGCGCATGATTTCAACAGAAGAGAAGTAGGGTTCAAGTTGTTCTTGCCCATCATCTAGCGTAAAAGGAAGCCCGAAGGGGACATAATCTGGGTCAGGGTTGGCGGCTTTTAGCCATTTGTTCATCTCTAATAGGTGATTTTTACCGTTTGTTGCGGCGATTAAAATACCGCCACTCTTGAGTACGCGTCGGGTTTCGGCTAATGCCTTCGGTCGATCTGGCACATGGTAGAGCATGTGGTTGGCGATGACAATATCGAAGGTTTCGTCGCCGAAGGGGATGGATTGGGCGTCAATTTCACGGTAGTTGAACTGATGCTGAACGCCCGCTAAATTTTCTTGCGCGGTAGCCAGCATCCCTGGGGAGAGATCGCTGAGGGTTATATCCCAGCCAGCAGAAATTCGCTCGGGACACTGCGTCCAAATAAAGGCAGAACCTGATCCCAATTCCAATACTTTTGCAGAAGCAGGCAGCTTTTCGTAAGTGTCGAAAACCCACGATGCCCAGCCTTGCTTATTTTCGCTAAAGCGTTCGTGAAGCAGGATGCGCGCGTTCAGATTTGACGCATCTTTATATTGCTCAGCTTTGAGATATTGCTGGTCAGTATATTTGGACATGTCTAAATTCTATTGATCTTTTTTGAAGACGATCATCGGGTATTGCCCATTCTCGCCAAAAAAGCGCGGGGCACGATCTTCGAACCAGAAGGCAAGCTGCAGGAGTTTTTTCCCGCCACGCTGGGGGCGAATGAACCAGCGCAGGAAACGCGTGCTGAGACCACGCCAAACATAAATTTGAATGGGGAATAAGTCTTTCAGTTCGTTTTTCAGCCAACGCGCGTTCATCTTGCGGACAAAAGTGCCCGTCGCATCATCGCCTGAAATATCTTTTTGACCGCGTTTGAGCGAGCGTCCTGTTAGAACACGTCCCAGTTGGATAACCGGCTCGACCAGTTTCATTAAGAAAGGATCGCCCCAACCATTGACAACAACGGCTTTTTTTTCTATACCGAGGACACGATATAGCTCTTTGTATGCAGCACGATGTTCGTCCATTGGAAGGTGGTGGATAGTGTGCATGGAGACAATTCCATCAAAAGCATTGGGAGCGAATGGGAGATTTGCCACATCGGCAACGATGCAAAGACCGTGATCGCCAAGACGTTTTTTTGCTTCTTGCAAGGCGGTGATCGAAATATCGGCGCAAACGCGGTAGTCGTAGCCTTCGGAGTAGGTCAGATATTCGGGGTATTGGACGGGACCGGAACCAGCATCCAGCAGATATTTGCCCGAGGGGAGCAGGTGCTGATTAACGCGTAGACGCGTCTTGTGGATGTATTCGCGCGAAACGGGACGCAGGTCTTCGTAGCGTGCATTTTGATAGTTGCCATCATCTTCTTGTGACCAACCGATTTGGTCGTAGAATTCACGGACTTGTTGTTTGGTGTTATTTTCTGTCATCATTTTTATTCCACAGGTAATTTTACTGGATTTAGCTCTTTCTTATTCTTTGTGATTTGTTGATGGTGCATAAAAGAAATAATTGCGTAATAGAGGGGGTAAAGAAGGGATAGGTAAGCTATGCGCTTCGCCCAGGCTGCATCTGGATAGACACAAAGGACAATAATGCCTACTCCCCAGATGATCGCCAAAGTAAGCGTGGTGCCTTGTAGCCAACGAGTTCGGGTTGGATATAAATATCGAATGGGGATAAAAACCATCACTGATAAAAAGATCAGAATGAAAACTACCCACATGGTTGAAAACTGGAGGACGTAGAGATAGAGAACGAGAATATTCCAATAAGAGGGGAAGCCAACGAAAGATGCATCTGCTTTGGCGTGGATCTGGCTGAAACCGTAGATGCTGGCTCCGAGTGGGAAGAGGGCAACCCAAGTGAGGTTTGAGGGCAGAATATCAAAGACGACCAAGGCTATAGCGGGCAGAAAAACGTAGGTGATGTAGTCGATGATATTGTCCATCATTGCGCCGTCTATGCTTGGGGCATTCTTCGTAACGTTGAAGTAGCGAGCGAGCCAACCGTCAGAAGCATCAATTAAAACCGCGATCGCAAGGGCGATGAAGAAGGTTGGGGCATTTTTTTCGAGCAAGGCTAAAGCTGCCCAAAAGGCGAGAAAGATACCTGAGCCGGTGTAGATGTGGGTGAAGATGGCGCCGATTTTTTTATAATTCATTAGCTATTCACAGATTGATCAGATTTTTTAGTTCACGAGAGAACTGCATTGCACTTGAAGCGAAGTGGAAAGTGCGTTGCAGGTCGGGTTTAGGTAAGGGATAATTCCTATAAGACCCGATGTGCAACGCATCCAAAAGCGGATGCAATGCACATCTATTTCCAATCCATCTCTTCCCCTGCCAAATAGCCGAGGGTTTTTTCAAATTTTTTCAAACCTTCTGCGCTCATTACTTTTTCGATTGACCAAAGTTCTTCATCATCCCAGAAGTGTTGAACGTGCCAGGGGTAGGGTTGCGGATATTCAAAGAAGAAGCGATAGGCGTATGTCCACGCGGATTCGACATCTGCGCGGCTGGGAGCGTAGGCTTTCGGGTCAGCGATGACCTTCTCGAGGGTCTCGAAATATTCATCCCATGAAGATGGCTCGATAGTGAAACCTTTACCGCGATAATGGGTCTGGCCGGTAACAATGACGGGGAGTCCGATCATTGCCATTTCCATGCCGACTGTGGTGGTGAAGACCAAACCGATGTCGGCGGCGTTGACAAGATCGTAGGTATTGACTTTGGCATCTGCTGGAATGAGGTGGATGTTTTCAGGCAGTTCGGGGAATTTTTCTTTGAGAATATCATAAACCGACAATCCCCAGCCTATCCCTTCGCCCGGGTGAACACGGATAACGAATTGAACATCGGTGCGTTTGGCGAAGAATTCGATGGTGCGTGCCTGCCAGTCAGTCATGCTCTCGCTGAAGGTGTGACGTCCGAGAGTCAGACTATCGCCGAGAACGTTAGCGGGGAGGAGAACAAGTGGACGCTGGTCCAAGCCGAGTTCTTCACGGACTTGTGCGCTACCTTGTGCTTCGATATTTTGCCAGTTACGGGCGAAATTTTCCCACAAGCTGCCACCTTGACGTGCGGAGAAGAATTCTTTAACACGTTCCCATTCTGTTTCGCTGAGGGATGTGTCTTTGCGCACATTCCACATTCCGGAGGTGTCCTGGCGCATCACGTCTGCATTTTGCGCCATCCAGATACGTTCGCTTTGTTCGCCGAATTCATAGGTGGTAACGGGGATGTTGAGATAACGAGCAACTTTAAAGGTCATCCCAAATTCGAGGATGCTGCCATTTGGCAGAGCGATCGCGTCGAATTTTTCTTGCTGAAGAAATGCCAAGATAACGAGAGCATGCCGCAGGTCACGTTCGTGCCGCATCGCGTAGAGGTCGGAGTCCACGTCGATTTCTTCGTGGAGCAGGGAATACTGCGTATCCCGATAGGCAGAGGCATCCAATTGAGAAGAAATTTCTTCGGGGAGAGAATCCGCTGCGGGAGCATCCAAAAGCGAAACGGTTCGCACGATCTCATTGAGCGGCTTGAGGACATCTTTGAGATATAGATCCTGACGGCGCAGGTCGAAGCGACTGATGGGTTTCTTCCAATGCGCGTGCGGGAGGTAAGCAAGGGTGACTTCGTGCCCAAGCGCTGAGAGAGCCAGGGCGGTCATGGCAGTTTGCTCAACCCAATAACGGAGCATCGAAAAGATCAAAACGCGTTTGCCCGTTGCGGGGCGTTGGGCGGCTTTCGCCTGCGCCACCCAGCGAGGCAGGGCTGCTTTAAGTTTATCGGCAGCGTATCCACCAACAGGCGGCTTGCCAGATTGTTGGAGCAGCCAGTAGAGTTCGGCTGTGAGGGGCAAGTCGCCGATGAGTTCTTTAAGTTTGGTTTTATTCATATTTTTAGTACGCAGATTTACACGGAAAGAACTTTAGAAGTACGGAAAACAAAAAGGCTTTTCTCCGTGTTTTCCGCGCATTCCGTGTACAAAACTTATTCAACCTTCTCAATTTCCCAGTCCAGCCTTGGGCGAACTGCGCCGGGGCGCGGCTCCGTCCAGTGCATGCCGGGCGCGCCAGCGGGGTCAACGTTGAATTCCAGCGTGCGCTCTTCGGCAAAATAGCGATGAATTCTATACGAACTCGCGTTCACGCCAAGTGTATAACGCCCTGCGTTGAGCATATCGGGCGGCACCACGCAGCGGCTCACATAACGCCCCGCCTTACGTTCGGTGTGCGTATTGAACATGCGCGCATCGTCAGTGTCAAAGGATGTGAAAACCGGCTCGCCGCGCGCCGTATAAAGGTAGATGCCGACCCGCAAGCCAGTGATCGGCGCATCCAGATCGTACTCAAATTCGAGCGTGAATTCTTCAGTGGATCGGATAGTCTCGACGATATTCCCGCGATTATCAACAATGCGGATCGCGCGTGGACTGAAAGGTGCTGCCGTTATAGGAATATCTGCCGGTTCCCAAACTTTCTCCCCTGCCCGTGCGTGCCCGGCTGAGAGATAATAATCGACCGCTTCGGCGGAGGGTGCGCGCATGATCATTTTGCCCTTTTCAAGCACAATCGATTCATCCGTCAAACGCAGCACCGCCGACATATTATGGCTGACGAAGAGTACCGTTCGTCCCGCTTCGGCGACATCGTTCATCTTGCCAATACACTTGCGCTGGAACTCAGCATCACCAACAGCGAGAACTTCATCCACGACGAGGATTTCGGGTTCAAGATGGGCAGCAACTGCAAAAGCCAAGCGCAGATACATTCCTGAAGAATAGCGCTTGACGGGGGTGTCAATGAATTTCTCCACTTCCGAAAAAGCAACGATCTCATCAAATTTGCGCGTGATCTCAGAACGGTGCATCCCGAGGATAGCGCCATTAAGATAGAGATTCTCGCGCCCCGTTAGCTCGGGGTGGAAACCCGTGCCCACTTCGAGAAGCGAACCGACTCGCCCACGCAATTGCATCATCCCCTCGGTGGGTTCGACCACGCGTGAGAGCAATTTGAGCAGGGTGCTTTTCCCTGCGCCATTATGACCGATAATGCCCAAAACCTGACCTTGTTCCACATCAAAGGAAATATCCTTGACCGCCCAAATCAGATTGTCGGGCTTTTTAGCGGCGAGACGTTTCTGGCGCGAAAAAGCGTTCGAGATCGTGTCGCGCAGGGTGTTGTAATTGCCACGCCCCTGCGGCGCGATGCCGATCTTATATTGTTTACCGAGGTTTTCTACATGTACAGCGATTGTCATATTTTCACTCATATGAAGATGTGCGTTGCATCTGCTTTTGATGCATTGCACATCGGTTCTTGCATAAAAGCCGAACTGCAACGCACCAGCCCCCTCTGCCCTTCACCCTGTCGGGTACGGGCGGGCATCTCCCCCAAATTCCAAAAGCACGGAATTTAGAGGAGAAAAAGGTGCACTGCTTAAATCATGTCCGCAAAGGTGCGTTCCATACGGCGGAAGAAGAACATGCCGCTAACGAGCAGTATAAAGCCGACTCCTACCGATATAACGACCTGCAAGCTGAGGGTCGCGGTCGCTTCGCCGAGCATCGCCCAGCGGAAAGCTTCGATCACGCCTGTCATCGGGTTGAAGGCGTAGAGCAGTTGCAAATTCTCAGGGATAGATGCGGAGGAGTATCCAACAGGGGAAATAAAGAGCCAAAGCTGTGTCAGCACCGGCAGGATATAGCCCACATCACGATATAGGACGTTCAGAGCAGCCAGCCACATGCCAACGCCGAGGGCGATGACGAGAGTCAGCACGACCAGCAAGGGGATGGTCAAAACCGCCCACGTTAACGGGATTTGGTAAAAGATCATCATCCCGATCATGACGAGCAGAGAGATGCCAAAATCCACAACGCCGCTCAGGACGGAAGATAAGGGCACGACCAAACGCGGGAAGTAGACCTTCGTAATCAGTCCGCGATTGGAGAGCATCGAACGCCCGGAACTGCCTAAAGCCTGTGCGAATAACATCCACGGGAGCAGCGCTGTGTAGCGGAAGATCGGCCCCGGCACGCCGCCAGTATCCATATTGGCGAGGTTGCCAAAGATGAATTGCAAGACCAACATATTGACGACAGGGTTGATGATTGCCCAACTCGCACCGAGCAAGGTCTGTTTGTAGCGGACGAGGACGTCGCGCCAGGTGAGGAAGGTGATCAACTCGCGGTAGAGCCAGAGATCGCGTAGGTTGAGCGAGATCCAGCCCTTCGGCGGACGAATGGTAAGCATCTCTTTGGGTGGTGCGGGAGGTTTGAAATCGGTTTGGGTCATAAATTTGATTTTATGTCATTGCGAGGAGCTATCTTTGTGCGACGAAGCAATCTCCAACTTATCCAAAAGATTGCCACGCCGCCGAAAAACATCGGCGGCTCGCAATGACATTGTCCTAATCAGCCTAGCAAAGATCATCCTTCGCAGGGACATGTTCTCTATTCTCTTTATACCACTCGATCGTGCGACGCATGCCTTCTTCAAAAGGAACTTTCGCTTCCCAACCAAAATACTCTTTGGCACGGGCCACGTCCAAACCGCGACGGGGTTGTCCGTTGGGTTTGTCGGTATCCCAGATAAGACTACCTTCAAATCCGGTCAGGCGGGCGATCATCTCAGCCAAATCCTTGATCGGGATCTCATAGCCAGAACCAAGATTGACGGGGTCGGAAGCGTTGTAAGTCTCGGTCGCGGTGACGATACCATCAGCGGCATCTTCTACATATAAGAACTCACGAGTCGGGGAGCCGTCGCCCCAGACGACCAACTCTTTATCGCCGCGTTCCTGGGCTTCAATGGCTTTGCGGATCAAGGCGGGGATAACGTGAGAAGTTTCCAAATTGAAATTATCGCGAGGGCCGTAGAGATTTACTGGCAGCAAATAGATCGAGTTAAAAGCATATTGCTGTCTATAGGCTTCCGACTGCACGAGCATCATCTTCTTAGCGAGACCATAAGGGGCATTCGTCTCTTCGGGATAGCCGATCCACAAGTCATCTTCTTTGAAGGGGACAGGTGTGAACTTCGGATACGCGCACACTGTCCCGATGGCGGTAAATTTACCCACGCCGCGCTGCCAGGCTTGGTGCATTAACTCAACACCCATCATCAGGTTATCGTAGAAAAATTCTGCGGGGTGTTCGCGGTTGGCACCGATCCCGCCGACATTGGCAGCGAGATGAATAATGACCACGTTCGCGGGGTCAATGCCCTCGAGGGTCAAGTCAAAAAGACGTTTAATATCAGCGTGGCTGGTCAGGTCATAATCTTCGATCAAAGGAATATAGATATCCGTCGCGCCGCGTTCTTTGAGTTTTGCAATCACGAAGGAGCCGAGAAAGCCCGCTCCGCCGGTAACGATCACTTTTTTGTTATTCCAAAAGGTTGTCATATTTTCTCCAATTGATTTGGTAGGGGCGGGGTGACCCCGCCCTTACGCATTGCAGATTTTTACTTCATTTCAGATGTGCGTTGCACCTGTTTGGTGCATTGCACATCGGTTTTCAAAAAGTTCTGTGTTTATCAATCCGATGTGCAACGCATCTTGGAGATGCAATGCACATCTAGTTTCCGTTTTATAAATCATCCAGTTCCTAAGCGGTAGTCGAAGGACGGTGCTATACAAATCGCTCTTCGACAGCCCCGATGCTGGGCTTCGATACGCTCCTTCGGAGCTACTCAGCTACCAGCATCACCTCCGCTCAGAGACTGTGTTTTTTCTTTTAAACTTCGTGTTCCTTCGTGCCCTTCGTGGTTAAAAACTATTGCACAATAAAACGCGCATTCCGATAGCGCCCATTCTGCGGCTCACGGATCAATCCACTTTTGAGCGCATAGAGCACTTCACGCACACCATCATCGGGGGTTAGGGTGGCTTCAAAGCCAAGTTCACGTTGAACCTTTTCGAACGAGACGCTAATATCGCGCATGTCGCCGCCGAAGGTCAAATCTTTATAGGTCACGGTCGTTTCGGGCAGACGCTTAAGCACCAAGCCAACGATCTCGTCCTTCGTCAGGTTGCCAGCCTCTGTACCGAGATTATAAACCTGCCCGCGCACGGTTGCGAGAGGCGCGCCCAAGCCCAAAATAATGCCACGAACCACATCCTGCACGTGTACAAAAGAACGCGAGTAGCCGCGCTGATAAATGATCAACTCACGCTTACTGAAAGCTTCGAGCACAAACTGGTTCACGATCAGGTCAAAACGCGTGCGCGGCGAAATGCCGTAGAGGGTCGCAAAGCGGAAAATGAGCGGGGCGACCGCCGTCTGCTGGAGCAAGTATTCCTCAGCGGCGATCTTCGTCTCGGCATATAAAGATTGGGGATGCAGCGCGGTGTTCTCATCCACAGGCAGGTTTTCGTCTGCCAAGCCATAATTGCTATAAGTGGATGAAAAAACGAATCGCTCGAGGCCCAGATCTGCTGCCTGCTCGTAGACGTGCTGCACAGCCCCAACATTGTACCGCCAAGCCGCATCCCGACCAATTGCCTGACATGCCGGAAAGCCGACAATGGCAGCCAGATGCACGATGGCATCTGCTTTTTCGGAGCCGCGCATCGCGTTCGAGAGCGCATAAGGCTGGGTCACATCGGTTTTGACGAAGCGAAAGTTGGGATGCGCCATAAAGGGCACCAAGGATTCGCCACCAAAGAGCAACGCGTCGAGGACAGTGACTCTGTGTCCAAGCCGTAGCAACTCGGAGGTCAGGAGCGATCCGATATAGCCTGCGCCGCCGGTGATGATGATGTGATTTTTTTTATCCATTTTATATCTAGTTCCTGAGCGGAGGCGATGTGACAGCATCGGCGCAGTCGAAGGACGGCGTTTGCATAAACCGCTCTTCGACTACTGGCTTCACTCCGTTCAGCCCTCCGCTCAGAGACTGCTCTCTTAAATTTCTAAGTTGATCTTCATCCCATTAATTTCCAGTAAAGGCGCAGAAGGATCCTCCACAACGTCGATGCCTGCTTCGAGACAAGTCAGTTTGCAAATTTCGGCGACTTCGCCATTCCCGCTAATGCGGACGCTGCTGTAACCGCTTTCATTGAGGGTTTTTAGATGCCCTTGCGCGCGCTGACGGATGCGGCGGTAGAGGTTGAAGGATTGCTCGATATAGTCGATGGTGAGACGGGCGCGCAGAGCGATGCCTTCGGGGGTGATGATATAGCGCAATTTGCGCCGTTCGGCTTGCTCGACTTTGACAATGCCTTTTTCGACCAGGCGTTTAAGATGCCAGTTGACAGTCCCGACGGCAACCCCGAGTTGGGTGGCGAGGGAGGCTTGGGTAATATCCGGGTCTTGCTCGATCTGCTCGAGCAGGGTGAGTTCGCGTTGGTTTTCTGTTTGCATAATTTTATAATTCAGTCGCTGAATTATAACTCTTTTGGGAATGAGAGCAAGAGGAGAATGGTAGAATTTGCTTTATACAAATTTTAGGTATCTTCTCAATAAATAGGGGTAAGCAAAAAGGAGGGGAGGCCTTTTAATTTTTGTAATAAGCAAGTAAACTAAGAACATGATGATGTTAGATGACCTTGAACTGAACG
>Ga0209249_1000591_pt1 | contig 42950 bp, 28 predicted proteins | sample SaaInlV_200m_DNA_4_FD_184653 | JGI IMG/M metagenome (GOLD analysis project Ga0209249, IMG submission 184653) | Marine microbial communities from expanding oxygen minimum zones in the Saanich Inlet - SI037_S3LV_200m_DNA (SPAdes) (version 2) | ecosystem: Environmental > Aquatic > Marine >...
GAGTGTCGCTTGCGCCTGCTTCCCGGACTCGAGCTGTGCGGAAAGATCCTTGGCCTTCTGGAGCTCGGCGTTGAGGGCAGCAACGCGCGCCGCGAGTGCCGTTTGCTCCTGCTTCCCGGCTTCGAGCTGTTCGGACTGTTGTTTCGCCTGGGCCGCGAGTCTGGCCTGATTGGCTTTGAGTTCTTCCTGTGCGACGGCCAACTTCTTGTCGTACCTCTCGCTCTGAGCCTTCAGTTCATCCTGGGCTGCGGCCAGTTGCTTGGCGTGCTCGCCTTTCTCACGGGCTGCGGCCATGGCTTTCGCTTCTGACAGCTTCGCTTCCTCAATCTCTCTGATCTTCTCCGCCAGTTCCTTTTTCAGCTGTTCAGCCTGGGCTGCCTTACGGGACAGGCGGGCGGTCTCCGTCTCTTCAGTATCCAGTTTCTTACTCACCTCTGTGAAACGTGCGTTGAGCGTGTCATACGCCTTCTGGACCTCACTGACCTGCGTTTTCAGCTTGGCGTTTTCTGCACCAGACGTGCCTGCGGTCTGCTTTGCGGTTTGGAGGCTTGTTTCAAGTGTCGCGATTTTCCCTGCGAGAGCCGCGAGCTCGGCCTCAGTCGCTTCCTTTTTCTTCTCAGCGGCGGCAAGCTGGGCACTCAGTTTCTGGCTGCCGGTCTTTCCTTCCTCTGTCTCCGTGGCCAGCGCTTCAGCCCTCTTTGTCAGCGCGCTGACCTTGTTCTTCAGGCCTTCGTTCTCCTGATTCGTCTTGACCAGATCGCCGGCTTCCTGTTTTGCGGTTGCCAGTGCTGTCTGAAGTGTATTGCGCTCGGCTTCGAGGGTCTTTTTGCTATTCTCCAAGGCGGCCAAGGCGGCACGAGCCTGCTTGAGCTCAGCTGCATCTCGTTGGGCGGCGTTGAGCTGTTCGCCAAGGGACTCCGTGCGTTCTTCCCAGATAGACAGCTTCTTGTCCCAGCCCTTCTTCTGGGTCTGCAGATCGCGGACCAACGTGACCAAGTCGGGTTTGGAGAGTTTTTCGGCATCAACGCTGAGAGCGACTTCGAGGCGACTGAGCCGTTCTTCACAGAACTTGAGTCGGTAAGACACGAGGGATGGGTTCCACGTGGGGAACTCGGAGCGGACGAGGGCAAAGGTCTCCTGGGCGGCTTTGTACTTCGAGTGAGCGAGGGTCAGCAGCCCATCCTTTTCGGCCTGGCCGGCCTCCTGCATCATCAGGTAGCCTTCCATCCACACTTCCCGGGCTTTTTCGTGAGTCCTGCTCCCGAAGCGCGCTGCCAGGGCGTCTTGCGGAACAAGGAAGCCCAGCATAAGGGCGGCCGTTAGGGTGCGGAATGCAGCGTTCATATACCGGTCTCCTGCCGAGGCTGTCAATTCGCTGGTAGCGTGGAAAAGCCTTGTTTCCAAGCTATGTTTGCAGCGCCTCCAGCGCTTCGCTCGTGAGAAGCTGGACTAAGAAAAACATGAGCCAAGCGCTCTTCTGCCGTGATCAATGGATAGCCCCGAATACAGAGGCATCGACTCGTCCCGACGCGGTGTCTGACACGAGCCGGTTAATAGTAATCGGATTTTGACATTAGTCAAGACACTGGATCAGCCTGCCAGGATTTGGCTTTCGCGTCCGATCTGAGTGTCGGTGGTATGGGGCTGGCGGGCGTGATTGCGGCGTCGGCGACGGCGTGTAATCGGCAGGGAGTTCTGCCGGCCACAGGGGCTGGATCTGCTCTGTTGACTAACGGCTTTGACGACTGGTGGCCGAGAGGCCTCCGGGCCCCGGCCTCTGTCCATCAGGTGAGAGCTGGGGCGACAGTGTTCTGAATGCTTGTCGGCGTAGGAGAAGCGTCCTGGCGCCGATGTGTCCGTTTCGTTCTTGTTTGGTGTCCTGGCACGGTTCAATGCGGTGCCTTGTCGGAGTAGACGTGCAATGTTCACTTGGATCCTTCAGAAGACGGTTGGTACGCGGACAGAGCGTCAGCTGCGGAAGTTGTGGCCGCTGGTCCGCGAGGTCAACCAGATTGAGGAATCTCTCCAGCAACTGACCGATGATGAGCTCCAGGCTCGAACCGGCCAGTTCCAGGAGCGGCTCCGCAACGGCGAGACCGTCGAGGACGTTTTGTGCGAGGCCTTTGCCACGGTAAAGAGTGCCTGCCGCCGATTGGTTGGTCGGACGATCCAGGTGACCGGGCACGACATTGTCTGGGACATGGTTCCCTTCGATGTGCAGGTGTTGGGCGCTGTTGTTCTGCACCGCGGGGGGATTGCTGAGATGGCCACCGGTGAGGGGAAAACGTTGGTGGCGACGATGCCTCTTTACCTCAATGCACTCACCGGGAACAACACCCAGCTGGTCACGGTGAATGATTACCTTGCCCGACGTGACTCCGAGTGGATGGGAGCTGTCTACGCGTTTCTGGGGTTGACCGTGGGGTGCATTCAGAACAGCATGGCCCCGCCGGAACGTCGAGAGCAGTATGCGTGCGACATTACCTACGGCACGAACAGTGAGTTTGGGTTCGATTACCTCCGGGACATGGGGATGGCAATGTCCCGTGAGGAGATGGTGCAGCGTGGTCATTTCTACGCAATTATCGACGAGATTGACAGTATCCTGATCGATGAGGCCCGGACGCCGCTGATCATCTCAGGCCCCGCGGCGATCTCGACCCACAGGTACGACAAGCTGAAGCCGCTGGTGGCGGAGCTTTTCCGCCAACAGTCGCTGCACTGTGCTCGCCTGGTGCAGGAGGCACGGAAGGTCTTTGACCGGGAGGACGCTTCCGATGAGGAGCTGGACGAGGCCCTTGTGGACTTGTGCAGAGTTCGCCTGGGGATGCCCAAGCAGAAGCAGTTGATGCGCATCAACGAGGATCCCTCCATCCGCAAACAGGTTGAGCGCAAGGAGCTTGAGATTCACAGCGATAACAACCGCGGCTTCCTGCAGCAGGTGAAGGAAACGCTTTTCTTCTCCATTGACGAGCGGGGCGGAGAAGCGGATCTGAGCGAGAAGGGACGCCAACACCTCCGGCCGGATGACCCCGATGCGTTTGTGATACCCGACTTGGCTACGATGCTGAGCGAGATCGAGGTGTCGACCAGCGGACTGTCGGAGGAGGAACGGACCGAGAAGCGGCAGAAGGCACAGGAGCGTTTTGACATCCAGAGCGAAACGATCCACAACATCTCCCAGCTCCTCCGGGCCTACTGCCTTTTTGAGAAGGATGTCCAGTACGTCGTCCAAGAGAACAAAGTGGTGATCGTCGATGAGTTCACCGGGCGACCGATGCCGGGCAGACGTTTCAGCGAGGGGTTGCATCAGGCTCTTGAGGCAAAAGAGGGTGTCCAGATTGAGCGCGAGACCCAGACCCTGGCTTCGGTGACGATTCAGAACTACTTCCGCATGTACGACAAGCTGGCTGGAATGACGGGTACGGCTGAGACGGAAGCGACCGAGTTCAAACAGATTTATGATCTGGACGTCTTGGTAGTACCTACGAATCGCCCGTGCGTCAGGGCGGACAACGATGATCGCATCTACAAGACGAAGCGGGAGAAGCTCAACGCGATTGTCGAGGAGATTGATGAGTGCCACAAGCGTGGGCAGCCGACCCTCGTGGGAACGGTGTCAGTTGACGTGTCAGAAGTGCTCAGCCGGATGCTTCAGCGTCGCCGGATTCCGCACAACGTGCTGAACGCCAAACACCATCAACAGGAAGCTGATGTTGTGACCCGGGCGGGGAAGCGTGGGGCGGTCACGATCGCCACGAACATGGCTGGCCGCGGCACGGACATTAAGCTTGGGGATGGGGTCAAAGATGCCGGAGGGCTGCACGTCATCGGCAGTGAGCGCCATGATGCTCGTCGTATTGACCGGCAGCTGAGGGGGCGCTGTGCTCGCCAGGGGGATCCTGGCTCTTCCAGATTCTACATCTCCCTGGAAGACAATCTTATGCGCCTGTTCGGTTCCGATCGAGTGGCGTCGATTATGGAGAAGCTTGGGCTGGAGGAGGGAGAGGAGCTTTCCCACAAGTTACTGAATCGCTCCATCGAGCGAGCGCAGCGCCGAGTGGAACAACAGCACTTCTCTATCAGGAAGCGAACGTTGGAGTATGATGACGTCATCAACAAGCAGCGTGAGGTCGTGTACGGGTTGCGCCGTGACATTCTTCTGACTGACGATCCTCGGGGGATGGTTTTTGACTTCGTCTACACGGCCATTTCCGAGCGGATAGAGGATGCCGTCGCCACGACGACCCGCAACCAGCTTGTGGAAGTCGGCGAGCTCCGCGGCTGGCTTCAGCGGACGTTCCCGATCCGTTTCCAGGATGAGGACTTCGAATACCCCGGCGATCCCGATGCCTTTTCTCGCGGGATCGCGGATCGGATCGATCAGGCATACCAGCTGAAGGAGAAGAATGAGGGGGAGGATTCGCTGCGCTGGCTTGAGGTGCAGATCATGCTGAATGCCATCGACAGTCTCTATCAGGAACACCTTTATGCCATGGATGCGTTGCGGCATGGTGTGCAGCTGCGCTCCTACGGGCAGCGGGATCCATTGGTTGAGTACAAACAGGAAGCCTACGGGATGTTTGCTGAGCTGATGGACAGGGTAAAGGAGCAGGTCTGCTCCAACCTGTTCCGGTCGGCAACGACCTTGGCCGCTTTCCGTCAGCTCATGGCATCTGTTCCTCAGGAAGAGGTGCATGATCAGTTTGGGCAGTTTGGAGGCATCGCTGCGGCTCAAGGAGAGGAAGGGGCGGAGGCAGGTCTGCCGATGGGGATCACCATTCGCCGTCAGCTCCCCAAAGTTGGCCGCAACGATCCGTGTTCCTGCGGGAGCGGCAAGAAGTACAAGAAGTGCTGTGGCCGCTGAGCTGGAACAGCTTTCGCGGATCGCGGCAGGCGGGTGAGGCATGGTTGTTGTCATCGCGCTGGATTCGTTCAAAGGGAGCCTCACCGCTCAGGAAGCGTGCGCGTGCGTCGCGTCGGGATTTCGAGGCGCCGGCTTTCCCGGAGCTGTTGAGGTCATTCCCATGGCGGACGGTGGTGAGGGGACCGCGGAGGCACTCGTCGCGGCTGGGGCGGGGACGTGGGTGAGCGTTGGCGATGTCATGGGGCCCCTGCCTGATCAACGGCTGGGGGTGGAGTTCGGTTGGCTTCCCGCATCGCGCGTGGCTGTGGTCGAGATGGCCCGTGCCAGTGGGCTCCCGCTGTTGTCTGAGGGGGACCGGAACCCAATGCGAACGACCACGTTTGGGACGGGACAGGTTCTCGCTCAGGCGTTGGCTCATGGGGCGGAGGAAATCCTGTTGACCCTGGGAGGGAGCGCGACCGTCGATGGGGGCACCGGCGCGGCTCGGGCCTTGGGGTGGCGTTTTCTGGATGCACAAGGGCGGGAGCTTCCCCTGGGTGGAGAAGCGCTCGGGGATTTGCACGCACTTCTTCCTCCGGAGTGGAACACCCCACGGGCTGTCAAAGCGCTGTGCGATGTCGATAATCCCCTTTGCGGTGCTAACGGTGCGGCTGCCGTCTATGGACCACAGAAGGGAGCAACGCCGGAGATGGTGCCAGCCCTCGAAGAGGGACTGGTGCGTTTGGCAGCGGTCATTCAGCGGGACCTGGGCATCTCCGTGGCGGACGTCCCAGGAGCGGGGGCTGCCGGGGGCTTCGGGGCCGGAGCGATCGCGTTCATGGGGGCCGAGCTTGTTCCCGGGGTTGACACGGTTGCCAGAGCTGCCGGGCTGGATACAGCCTTGGCCGGGGCAGACTGGGTCATCACGGGGGAAGGGAAACTCGATGAGCAGTCCCTGCAGGGCAAGGTTGTCAGCGGGGTGCTTCAGAGAGCTGCCCGGCATGGGAGCCGCGTTGCTGTTCTGGCCGGACGCTTGGCCCTTTCTTCGGAACGCTGCTTGGAAGCCGGAATCGGTTGGGCTTCCGGATGTGCCCCTTCCGGGATGCCGGATAAGGAAGCATTCGCCGGGGCGGCCCGGTTTCTGACTGTCCGAGCGCGAGCACTTGCGGAGGCCATCTGCAGCGGGGCTGCGTGAACCAGCTGCCGGCTACGCGCGGCATTGGGGGCATGCCTTCAGGTAGGACGAGGAGCACGTTGTTCCCTCGGAAGCACGACCGCATCCCTCGCGGGACACGTTGGGTTGGCGCACCGCCCTCCTCCTTACCCGCCGTCACCAGAAAGGGGACTGGCCCCCTTCTGTCTCACGCCTGTTCGGGGGTGTCTTGTTCGGGCAGCTTTCGTTGCTGGCTGGCCACCGCCTCTTGTTCGGACTGTCCGGCCAGGTAGAAGCGACAGTCCTCAGGCGTGCCACAGCAGCAGGCAAAGATGTGGTTCAGGTCAATGTACCTGTATGCTTGGACGTAGCCGTCCTCCTTGGCGATTTCGTTGCCGAACGTTCGGGTGGCTCCGCAGCTTCCAGCAATGCCCTCGTACTCGATCGGCAGGTTTCCCTGCATGTCCCGGCGCCCCATGCCGTAGATGCGCTGGTGTTCGAAGCTTGGTGTGTACTTGCACGCGACGTGTTGCTGGCAGGCTGCAATGATGTCCGCTGTGGGCACGCCTTCGGCAAATGCGGGGGTACGTGGACACGTTCCTTCGAAGACCTGTTTGACAAGTTTCTTGCCTGCGGGGCGGGGCTTTGGCTCGGGCGCCGGCGGGGGCTTGCTGATGCCCAGCCACTCAAGTACGTTCTGAATCAGCTCGTTCAACCCTTTTTCCTCCTTGATGCACTGCTCTGCAGCTCAGCGGGTAATCCTGTATTCAGAGGCCCATGGCTGTATGTCCAGCTGACCCGAGCGTTACCCGTCGGCGTCTGTAGGCCCAGCACATGTAAGACACGCTAACGAAATAGCTCGCGGGCAATCGGCTTCGGGTGCCGACGAACACATCCAACAAGGTTGTCTTCCCGCCAAATCCCATTGGGCCAATGCCCAGCTGGTTGGCTTCGGACAGGACACGCTGTTCCAGTTCCGCCAGCTCAGGAACAAGGCTTCGGGTACCGATTTCCCGGAGCAATTGGTGTTTACTTTCATCGAATCCCGTGGCACGATCTCCCCCGATGCACACACCGAGGATTCCGGGGGCGCATCCTTTCCCCTGGGCGGCATTGACAGCGTGGAGGAGGCATCGGCGTACGCCTTCGAGGTCGCGACTGGCGCCAAGTGATGTCTGTGGGAGCGCGTACTGCGCCCCGACGTTCTCGCATCCTCCTCCTTTCAGTATCAGCGAAACCCGTACCGTTTCGCAATCGGTCTCTTCCCAGTGGATGACCGGACTGCCTTCGCCCAAGTTGTTGCCCGTGTTCTTGCCGGTCAGGGAGTCAACGCAGTTCTGGCGCAGAATGCCGTCGGCCGTAGCCCGCACAACGGCCGCCTCGGCTTCGGTTCGGAATTCGGACTGTGTGATGAGTGAAGCTGGGGCTTGTACCCAGAAGAGGACTGTGCCCGTGTCCTGACAGATTGGTCCGCACTGTTGCCGGGCCAGTTCAGCGTTGTCGATCATCATCTGGATGGCCGTGGCCGCGTTGGATCCGGGAGTCTCCCGCGCGACGGCACCTTGCAGCGCCCGCGCGACATCTTCGGGAAGGTCGGCGGACGTGCGACGAATCAGCTGATAGAGGCTCTTTTCCCAGGCTGACATGGCCACTGTTGCGTGACTCCCCTTAATCACTGGTCGCCGGGCGGCGCTTATTCGCCGCGGGCGGTGCTATCTGGAGTACTGCCTACCGTAAACGCAGACAAGCCGTTCGCAACTTGCCGTGTAGCCTTCTCCTTCTGTGGAGCGTGACAGCCCGGCGGGCAACATGGGCAAGGTACACGCACCCTCATGTGCCTGCATTGAAGGAGGCCGAGGGGCGAGTCAGGGCGGCACCCGCTTCGGCTGGACCGGACCAGGGCCGCAGGGGTATCCAGGCCCATCCCGACGGGATAGGGCTCACAGTCGTCACGAGCGACAGGGCTGCAGCGCCGGTTGAGCGTAGCGGGACAGCCGAAACAGCCGTTTGAACACGCGTTCGAGCAGGAAGACCACGGCCAACTGCGAGACGGCCAGAACAATGACCGTCAGGATGTCTTCAACATTGCTCTGATCCCGGAAGAGCAATTCCACCATGCTGACGACCAACGGGCCGAAGATGCAGACCCAAACGAGGACAAAGGCTGCGAACGCGGTGTTTGTGAGACGTGTCATACGTGTCACCCAATTTTGGTTTCTTCGAAGGGTAAAGTCAGCGGCCGTCTCCTGGCGCACCATCGGGATGAATGCTTCGGGGATCATCAGGAAGGAGCGCCAGGCTCGTTCTGCCTGCAGGAACTGATTCTGCGTTTCCATGGCCAATGCTCTGCGGTATCGCTTGGCGGCCTCACGGCTGATGGCGCTCTTGAGGGCCAGCAGCAGCTTGCGGGACTCGGGGGACCCGACTCCCTCTACGGTTTCCGTCACGGTCGTGACCCGTTTCCAGTCATCCCGCTTCATCCAGCGACACATGTCACGCGTGAGATCACTTCCCAGCCTTTCCTGAACCTGTGTGACCCCTGTCTCGAAGTCGACGTCTTCGCTGGTCGGTTTGAGCATCCGGATGTTCTTCGGGATTCGGAACAGTGAGACCTCCTGCAGGGCACGCAGGGCATCGAGATAATCATGTTGGCTGACGAGCATCCTAGCCCGTGCCAATGCTCGGTTCCGCTCATTCAGTCGGCGCTCGCAGTTCCTGGTGCAGAGCTCCCGCTCGTTGCCCAGGATGCCGCCTTGCCATGGATCGAGCGTGTACAACAGCTCCCGAGCTCGGGCGAGGCAATTCTTGTCCAAGGCGCTCTTGGCCTGCAGGATATCTCGTTTGAGCTCTCGTTTGGCCTCGTTGTAGGAGGAAATAAGTGCCTCGCTGTGTGGGCCCAGTTGCCCCGCCATGGCAACGGTGAGGTGCTCAATCGTCGCCTCAGTGTCGGAGATATGACGACGTCTATAGGCATCATAGAGGCACTGTTCCAGGTGACGTTTGAGATCGAGGCTTCGGCGGTCGAACTCTTCTCGCAGGTCCTGGGGGAACCATCCGTCCATCCGCTCACGTGTTTCTCGGGCCGCGGACACCGCATCGGTGACCTCGTCGTCTGAGAAGGCGACAATTCGGTTCATGAGTTCCTGCAGTTCCATCCGGATTTCGGCTTTCCGGGCAACGGCATTGCAGCCGCAGTCCGGGCAGAATCGGGCCCCGAACCGGATGCTGGTGTGACAGGCAGGACAAGGCTCAAAACCAAAGGTCCCACAGTGGATGCAGTATTTGCTGTCCATGTAGTTTGTTCCGCCGCAGCCATGGCAAGCCCAACCATTGGGATCGCAGTAGGTGGTTTCGGCGGAGAGGGCCGTGCCTGTAGTACCCGTATCGATGGTGTCCAGGACTCGGATCAGTTCACTGCCCGACGTGTACCGCTGATCCGGCGTCTTGGCCATGAGCTTCCGAATGACCATCGAGACTGTTTTCGGGATATCCGGGAAGAGGTCGCTTGGGGCATCCGGCATATCTTCCAGGTGCTTCCGAGCGACTTCTTCCGGAGAGTCGCCGTCGAATGGGAGCACTCCGGTCACTAGGTGGAAGAGGGTACAGCCGAGGCTGTAGAGGTCACTTCGGTGGTCGATCGCTGTCCCCAGAATGACCTCCGGGGCGACGTAAGCCGGCGTGCCGACGAACTCGTCCTGCACTGTGGTCTCCTGGTCGAGCTCGGTCTTGAATTTCGCCAAGCCCATGTCTGCTAGTTTGGCTTCACCAGAGGTGGTCAGGAGGATGTTGTCGGGGGTAACATCCATGTGGACCAGACCTTGAAGGCCCCAAGCATAGTCCAACGCTGCAGCGACCTGCTTGGTGATGTCCAAGGCCTGGGGCACACTAAGGCGCCCGGAATCTTCGAGGAGAGATGCCGCGGACCGACCATCGACATGTTCCATGGAAAGGAACAGACACCCATCATTTTGGCCCACGGCATACGTCTGAACAATATGGGGATGGCTGATGCCGGCCGCTGCCCGAGCTCCGCGTATGAACTGATTGATGTCGTCCTGGGCATTGGAGAACTCGCTGCCGAGGACCTTGAGGGCGACATCTCTATCCAGAGAACGCTGATAGGCCAGGAAGACGGTCGCCATGCCTCCGTGCCCCAGTTCGCGCAGGATGACGTAATCATCCACGACCACACTGGCGGCAAACGGAAGAGGGACGCTGTTGGTCTCGCGACACCAGTCACAGATGAGATCAGAGCCGGACTCCGACGAGGCCGCTTTGACAACGTTCTGGCAGTGTGAACATACAAATTCCATATCGAAGTCTTCTTCTGCCGTTGTGGTTGACTCACCCGGGCTCCCGGCTAGGTTGCCGTTGCTTCGCCCCAAGTTCTGCCTTGATTGAGCAGGAAGTGTGCCAAGGCAGAATGCAAGGGCCAGAGGTGAGATTCATTCCTAGTTGTGCGAAAAAAGTGGGGGCGTTCTCATGTCCGCCTGTAGGTAGGCGGGGCGGCGGCGTACGGTATTGGCCTCACTTGAGAGGAGCTGAGACGATGTCAGGAACAGAGTCATTTGCAGATGTTTTGAGGGCCTACGGGGATCGACATCCTCCTTCGATGCCGTTTGCAGGTGACGAGGCGGCGAGCTGGGCAGTCGGGTTTCGTTCCGCGGTGGATAGTCTGATGGGGCTCGTGCCTGATCGTGTTCCGCTGGTGGTTGAGGAAACCGACACTGTTTCCGAAAGGGACCACTCCCGGCACGTGTTGCGCATTCGTGTTTCCGAGGTCTCAACTTTGGTGGCTTACCTGCTTGTCCCGCATGGGCTTTCCCCAACGGACAAGCGGCCGGGCGTAATCGTGTCTCACGGCCATGCCCCGTACGGCATTGACTCTGTCTGTGGAGTGCGTGGAATGGAGGAGGGAGACAACGGCCTTCGCGCGTATGCGTTGAGCGCTGTCCGGGCCGGCTACGTTGTTCTGGCGCCAGCCTGGTGGGGCTGGGCCGGACGTGATGGGCATGTGGGGCGCGTAGGGGAGCGCGACAAGTGCAACGTGATTCAGATGGCTGCCGGGATGTACGGTCTGAATGTACTGGCGCTGCACATTCAGGACGGGCAGGCGGCTATTGATGTACTGGCCGCTCGTCCCGAGGTCGATGCGTTGCGTATCGGCTGCCTGGGGAATTCCTACGGCGGGCGGACAACCATGTGGCTCACGATCTACGACCAACGCATTCGGGCGTGTGTCCCCTCTGGCTGCATGAACACGTTCCGCGAGCGGTCACTCAAGCTCTCTTCCTGCGCGATTCAGTATCTGCCCGGTGTATTGCGTTACGGCGACGTGGCGGAGCTTTTTGCGCTGATCGCCCCTCGCCCAATGCAGCTCCAGTGTGGCGAAGAGGATGGGCTGATCACCCCGGGTGACCGGGACTCGATCATTGCCACGGTGCGGCGCGCTTACGCGGCGCATGGTTCGGAGGACCAGCTCGACTACGCCCTGCATCCCGGCGGACACCTCCTGGTGTGGGAACGGGCCGAACCATTCCTGCGTCGACATCTGGGGGCATGACAGACCGGGGCGGGCTGAGCAGCGTGACGAGCTTGTGCGGTGTTGACGGGTCGCCCGGCAGGACTATCTTTGAGGGCACAGCGGGAAGCGTTCCCGCTCTTCCGGGAGGCGGTTGGTTATGAATCGATGGCGAAGCAAGCGGGTCGGGCAGGATGTCTCACAGGCGTCCCACGAAGCACGTTACCTGATGATCGCGTTGACCGCCGCATCCGTTTTTGGGGTCTATGTGATCCTGAGGCCCTTCCTGCACTCGATCATTTTGGCCCTTCTTCTCGTGTCGATTTTTGCTCCCGTCCACCAGCGCATTCGGAGGGGGCTGTCTGAGCATGAGAACGCGGCCGCCTTCTTGGCTGTTCTGGTGGTGTTCCTATTGGTTCTCATCCCGTTTTCCCTGTTTCTTAGCGGGCTCGTGAAGCAGGGGATCGACTCGATTCAGAAGACGAACGCTTGGTTTGCGGAGGGCAAGTTCCAGGAGGCACTCAGCTCTGAACGTGTCCAGGCCGTGCTTGCCCACAAGCGAGTCGAGCGTTTGCGTGAGTTGGCCGGACCTTACCTGGCGGGGGAGGAAGGGAAGTCAGTCGATGTCGGCGCAATGGCTCTGAGGGGCGGGCAGAAGGCGCTTGAGTTTGTGCAGAAGGGGGTCCTTCCTCTCCTGCAAGCGGGTGGCTCGGCAGTCTTCGGGTTCTTCATCATGCTCTTTGTGATGTTCTTTGCCTTCCGCGACGGCGCAAAGATGTTGGCCTCCGTCCTCCACTTGTCCCCGTTGAGTTCTTCGCAGGAGAGTGCGCTTCTGGACCGTATTCGGGAGGTGAGCCGTGCCGTCCTTCTTGGGACGTTCATCACCGCAGCTGCTCAAGGTCTGGCGGCCATGGTTGGGTTCAAGATTGTCGGGATCCCGGCTCTGTTCTGGGGGGCGATGCTGGGCGCCACGTCGCTCGTTCCGATGGTGGGAACTGCTCTCGTGTGGGTTCCTGCCGTGGCGTACCTGCTGATCACGGGGCACAATGGCAAGGCCGTTTTCCTGGCGCTGTGGTGCCTTCTGGTCGTGGGGAGTATCGACAATTTCCTGCGGCCGGTTCTGATGGGGGGAAGGGTCGGTATGTCGACCGTGGTGATCTTCTTCGCGATCCTGGGCGGAATCCGCTGTTTCGGGCCGGTGGGGATTATCTACGGGCCACTGATTTTCGGGCTTTGCGCGGTGTCTTTCTACATCTACGAGCTTGAGAACGCCTCATTCCTGGCGTTGCAGGATAAGCGGTAGATCCGCGGGAGCGGTAGAGGGCAAGGCGGCGTGAGGCGGGAATCTGGGAGTGTTGTGCGGGGATAGCTCGTAGCGTTTCCCCCTCCACTGCTCAGTTCCCCAGGACTTTCAGAATCCGGCGTTTTGCCTTTGGAGGCGCCGGCTTCTTCGGGGTGTCGGTCAGAAGATCTGTCGGCGGACGGCGTTTGGCGGACAAGCCGAGCTCAGCATCTTCGAAGTTAACCTGTGTCTTCCAGCCTTCGCCTTTGAGCTGCAGGTTCTTTATGAACCACAGGCCTTCCGCGTGGCGCTTCAGCCCTTTCAGCTCAAGCTTCCTCCATGGGGCATCGGCACCATCGTGGAACCAATGGACACGCAACGGGAAGAAGTAGGCGATGGAGAACCACACCCACGCTCTCTCCTTCGTTTCCGGGTGGACAAGTTCCATCACCCGACAGCTCTTCCCTCCGACGCTGTCCCGGGCGATTTCCCGGCTGAAGGGCCAGCTGAGGAAGGAGAACGTCACATCGCTGGTCCGAACGCCCAGTTGCTTAAGGGTTGTTCCGGACTCGTTTTCAGGCAATGTGAACTTGGCCTTCGGGACTCCCGTCTCTGAACTGTAGGTCTGGTGGAGCAGGTAGAGGTTCTCGTCGTTGAGAATGAGGCGAGCGTCCGTCGTATCCGTGGCGAAGAGGATGGCTACCCGCAGGTCGGCTTTTGTTTTTCCTGAGGCGTCTGAGCGCGTCACCTTGCCACCCATTCTCGCCCAGGCGTTTTGCCGGAAAGGCTGTCGTACGTGCTCCAGAAACTGCTCGGGGGGCATGCGGCCCGCTTCCGCGCTCCGGCCTTTGGCCACACAGGCTGCAGGCATGCCGAAGGTAGAAGTGATCAGAGCCGCGGTGACGAACGGCCGGAGAGTGTTGGCGGTGGGCACGGGGTGCTACTCCTCTTCAATTCCTTGAGGGATGTACTGGAGATCGCCGGTGATCAGGATTTGGTCGAAGCGGACGCCATCCTCTCGGTTCAGCACCGCGATCGTCGTCTTTCCGGCGGGGAAGTCGAACGTCTGATCGGCTCCAAGGGGCAACCAGTGCCAGGCCTCGTAAGTTCCGTCGTTGCCTATCACAAGTGCTTTGGTGCCTTCGGCTGGACGTACATACATGCTGTTCCCGCACGACCCTTCCCACCACGTCCGCACCCAGACTCGACATTTGACGGGCTTGGCGACGTCGACGTCAAAGGTGGCCCCGCCGTGTTTCATGTCAGGTTCTTCGCCCTCTGGCGGCTTCCCTTTCTCATCAGGGATCCGCAGAATCATCCCTTTCGCCGCTTTCGGATCTTTGTCAGCAATCATCGGTGCGGTGAATGCTGTTGCTTCCGATGCGTCGATGACTCGGAAGAAATCTATGTCAGCTGTGAACGTGGGCGCTCCCGTGGTGGCAGCCGGCGCCGCATCCGGGGGCGGTGGTGCGTTGTTGGGCTGGGTAGGCACGGTCACGATGTGGACGAATTGCTGAGGCTTAGCGCTGGTCGGGACGAGGAAGGTCAAGACCACCAGGACACCGAAGGCTGCTCCCCATGCGATCACCTTCGGGATGCCAAGGGGCGTGCTCAGTCCGGACGGCGTCTTGCCCGGCATGAACGCACTTGCGAATCCCAATGCCAGATACCATCCGACTCCTCTGACGAATGGGTCACTGACCACACTTCCCAACGCGATAACCAGCAATGCAACGGCTCCGCCCAGAGGGACGGCGGCGGAGGCGTCAGTTCCGTGGGCTGCCCTGAGGCCGCTCGTGATGGCCAGCAGCATCACGACGACAAACACGGCCAAAGTCGTGAATCCCATGGTTCCGGCAAGGATGCCGTAGCCGGCCTGGGTGTCTCGCTCGACCGCGTTCACATTCGGGTTGGGCAGTTCGCGGTAATAGGGGCCAATGTGCTGCTGGTAGTGGCCCGCCCCGACGCCGAACCACGGATAGTCCCGAGCCATTCGCGTGGCGGCAACCAGTTCGGCGTGAGCTTGTTTGGTTTCACCGGCCTGCTGAATTCCCCCGGCGCTGAATGGTGACAGTGACTCGCTCAGCGTCTTGGCTCGTTCGGGGCTGAAGGCAAGAGAAAGGAAGAGGAGGGCAACGGCGAGCGCGCTACCGATGGCGGCCCGCTTGGTGCATGAGAAGCCGAGGCACAGCACTCCCACGACCCCGATGAGGAGCATCTGGCCATGGGCCACGCAGGCTAGGGCGAAGGTGATGGCCAGAGCGCAGATGGCCGCCCGGAGATGTGTCGTGGCCCACTGCCACCAGTGCGGCAGGCTCCAGCATAGCGCGGCAACCAGATAGAAACCAAGGGCCATTCGGCTGTCGAACAGGCCGGTCACGTTTGGGCCGAAGTCGGAGAAGACCTTGGGCAGGGCAACTAGCACATTGATGGCCAGGCCTGCGGTCACTCCACCAACCAGCCAGTTTTGCGCCCGACGGGCGAGGAACGAGAAGAGGAGAATGCCGCAGAAGAGCTGCTCGACGCGTTGCGCTGTCTCGATCGCTCCGCCACGCCCACTTCTGGCACAGAGCGCAGCGAGTGCGTACATGCCGGTCAATGCGAGCAAGGGGAGGGGGAACGCCACCGTGTCTTTCCGACGCCAGAGGATGAAGAGCATCCCGGCGAACGCAAGGCCGACTCCGAGGTCCGCCAGTGTCACCGTGGCCCCCTTGGAGAAGACGACGAGTTGGGATGCCGTTGCAGCGATCGCGACGGCCCCAACGGTGCACAGCCACCGGGGAGGAGGGGCAGGAGCTTCCATGGCCGTGGAGGCATCGACGGGGAGTTGATCAGGACCGCTCATGATTTCGTCTTCCGCTCGCTGTTTCTCGTGTTCATTTCCGCCGAGGACATCTGTGCCGTCCGGGACTCACTTGACTGCCGCGGGGCAAATAAGATATCGGCATGACCTGTTCAAACAAGGCCCAATTACAATGTATAGACGGACAACGAGGGGCGCGTATTGTTCGAGGAAAGGAGAAAGATCCTCTCATCAGGTCGACGAGGACGCTGCCCGAAGTCGGGAGGGCAAGGCTGACCTGCCGTTCCCGGCATGCGGCACGTGCTTCGGCGGGCTCTTGCCTGAGCCGCCGCGAAAAGGGCTTCGCGGCCGGGTTTACGGTTGACAGGTTCACCGCTTAGCGGTTGGGAACAAGCAATTGTACCCAATTCGGAGGACAAACCGTCCCGATCATGTTCTGCAAGAACCACTGAACCGTGAACCTGGGACCTCCTCCGCGGGCTGTTCGCGGAGGGGCTTGCCTGATGTGGTGGCGGGCTGGCGGTGGAGCCTCGTGGCGGGTAGTTCACATCTGTTGCGACGGGGAATTCGGGGGCATTTTTCGTGATACACGATTGTGCTGATCTCTGTTTTGTGATACATTTCTGTTTCTTGCTTTCGTTCGGTCGTTTCTTGTCGCTTGCGTACATTTCCGTGAGTGAATGGAGAGTGATTCCACATGTCTGACTGCGATTTCAGTTACGAGCAGCTCTCGTTGCTCAACCGGATTGCGAAGCACCTGGCGACGGCCGAGGATCTTTCGGAGGCCTTGGGGCTCGTGCTTGGTTGGCTGTCTGAATCCTGCCGGATGAACCGTGGGGTAATCGCGTTGGTCAATCGTGCCGGAGACGAAGTGCAAGCGTCGGTAACGGCTGATGAGATATCATCGACGGCGTCGGGGAAGATGCGTTACAAGGCCGGTGAGGGGGTCACTGGAGAGGTGCTTGCTTCGGGTGAGGCCCTCTTTCTTGAAGACATGGGCCAGGACGGACAGTTTCTGGACCGCTCGGGGTTGCGTGAAGGGCTGGACCATTCTCAGATGGCTTTCTTTTGCGTCCCGGTTGTTTACCGTGAGGACACTGTCGGGACACTTTCTGTGGACATGGCCAGCGATGACTTGGCCGAAGCTGGTCAGGACATGGCCTTTCTGAAGGAAGTGGCCCAGCTGGTGGCTCCGTTCGTGCAGCGCCAACGGCTCGAGGCCCAGTTCAGAGTCTTCCATCGTGCGAAGAGCCCTGGCGGCGCATTTGGGAAGTTGGTTGGTCGTTCGGCTCCCATTGAGGAATTGCAGGGCTTAATTGCTCGGGTCGCGGACGCCCGAACAACGGTACTGATCACTGGAGAAACGGGCACGGGCAAGGGGGTGGTGGCCGAGCTGATCCATCAGCTGGGGGCAAACCGCAAACAGCCGTTCGTCGAGGTCAATTGTGCGGCGATTCCCGAGAACTTGATCGAGAGTGAGCTTTTTGGTCATGAGAAAGGGGCATTCACGGGGGCGACGACGCGGCGGGTTGGGGTCTTGGAGCGAGCCAAAGGGGGGACTGTTTTTCTCGATGAGATTGGGGAGCTGCCGTTGACGGCCCAGACGAAGCTGCTTCGCGTGCTGCAGAATCGCGAATTCGAGCGGGTCGGCGGATCCGGGACGTTGCGGAGCGGGGCGCGAGTGGTGGCAGCTACGAACCGCGACCTTGAGTCGGCGATCCTGGACGGCACGTTCCGGTCGGACCTCTACTACCGGCTGAACGTCTTTCCGCTGCACGTCCCACCGATGCGTGAACGGGGCAAGGCCGACACCATGCTCCTGGTGGACCATTTTGTGCAGGGGTTCTCCCGGGACATGGGGAAGTCGGTCACTCGCATTGACACCCCCGCTATCGACATGCTGACGGCTTACCACTGGCCGGGGAATGTGCGCGAGCTGAAGAACGTCCTTGAGCGTGCTGTTCTCCTCGCGGACGGCGAAGTCATCCACGGGCATCATCTTCCGCCTTCGCTGCAGATGAACAAGTATGCCGCGCGACAGGAAGACCATGGCAACTTCCTGCTTCATGTCCGCAACTTCGAGATTGAACTGATCACCGAAGCGTTGAAGGACACGAACGGGAATCAGACGGCTGCTGCCAAGAAGCTGGGGATAACGAAGCGGATCATCCAGTACAAAGTCCAGAACTACGGGATTGATTACCGGCGTTTCCGGGTGGCTGAGTCTGGTAGGTGAGGGTCAGGGAGTGTCGTAGGGGTTGGTACGTGTGGGGACCTGACGCCGGATCTGCTGCACGCCTTCGCGGACCTCATCCAAGGACTGGAGGCGGGCATCCGGCTGTTTGCGGATCATCGCGTCGACGAGATGGGCCAGTTCCGGGGGGACGTCTCCGGGCATGCGTGAGGACGTGCTTGGCGGGCGATCTGCCGAGATGTGCTTTACGGCCAGCTGTTCCGCGTCATCTTCCTTGAAGTATGTTTCGCCCACCAGGGCATGGAAGAGAATCATCCCAAGGCTGTAGACCTCACTGAATTCGCCTTCCGGCAGACCGGCGAGGCGTTCCGGAGGCATGTAGTGCGGGGATCCCAGGACACACCCATCTTCGTTCGGGTGGTTGGCGGCCTCCTGCTCAACGCAGAGTCCGAAATCGATCAAGCGGGTCGTCCCGTCCGGCTGGATGATGATGTTCTCCGGCTTTAGGTCCCGGTACAGATATCCTCTCTTGCAGATCGCCGCGTCGGTTTGTGCCATTTCGGTTGCCAGTCGCATCGCCGTTTGCGGAGGGGTAGGGCCTTCGACGTCGATGATCTGATCGAGCCGCATTCCGGGGATATACTCCATTGCGAAGAAGTACTCCCCATCCGCGTATCCGTACTCCACGCCGTCCTCGCAGCCCGGGACATCGATGAACAGGGCGGCGGCTTGGGCTTCCCGGTAGAGCTCAGCCCCAAGATGAGGCGAGTCGCGGTGTTCCCGGGGCAGGATTTTGACGGCGAAAAATTCTTCGGGATACTCTTCTGAGACGGCCTGGTAGACGCTCCCCATCCCTCCGCCCCCCAAAGGGCGATAGAGATAGTAGGATTCCACCTTCGCGGGGATGAACAGGAGAGTGTCACAGTAGGGGCAGGGGGTCAACGAGAAGGCTTCGAGGAACCCGAACTCAACCGCCTGGTGGCACGTCTGACAGACGAAGTGGTCTGTCTGGAAGACGCGCAGGAGTTCAGCCGCCCCCCCTGGGGCCTGGGGCGCTTCCCCGGCCTCTGTCCTGTTCTTGTTCTTACCAAAAAGTGCCATTCCGTCCCTGCGTTTCCGGTCCAGGTCGTGTCGTTTGCTGAGATGGAGTCCGTCCGGGACGCCTTCCAGTCCCCGTCTGCCGCTATCGGTCGCGTGGCGGAGGTCACCCGGGAGGCATCCGGCTCGGCAGGAATCTCCCGGCGACTCTCGTTGGCTTGACCTAGCCACACGCCCTGCAATCCCGAGGAACCGCCGGCGAGCATTGACCAATCGTGGGCAAAAGCCCCTGCCCAACACGTTTTCGCGTGCCGCCAGGAGTGGACCTCTCACTTGAAGGCGTTGGTGCGCTCCATTGCGGCTTTGCGCGACCCATAGGTATAGCTTCAGCGTATGCGTTGTCAAGGCAACCCGGTACGAGAAGCGTTCGTATCCTGTCTGCAGGTGTTCCCAGCACAGGTTCAGGACAGCAGTGCCCGGAAGTCATTGATCCGGTGGAACGTGATTCGGTTCGCATCATGGAAGTTCCGTGATCCGCGGAAAGCCATCCGAACTAGGTAGATGATGTCAGCCCCGTCGAATTGCCAATCGACATACTGGAACCCGGTGAGCCTGACCGAGTCTTCAGGAGCCAGTCCTGACTCATCTGTGAGCAGCGTTGTCACGTGTTCCCACGTCCACAGGTCAGATGATGCGTAGAGCGAGAGCACGTTTCGCTGGCCGGGGCGTGCGGGGTCGGTGTTGTTGTTGAGCAGAGCGAGATACCTGCCGGTGTCTGCATCACGCCGTATCGTGAATTTGGTCATTCCGCCCGGCAAGTCGACGAAGCCGGTCTCGGGGGCGAAGCTGAGTGTGGTGCCGTCTGGGCTGAGGCTCAGTCGCGCAGCTTTATCCACGGAGGGCGTGGCATGGAACCTCAGGATATTCCAGAGTTCTCCATCCGGGGCCTGGACGACGTTTCCCTCCAGCCAACCAGGTCGGTCGCAGGTGGGCCAGGTGTCCGGGGTCCAGGCGGGGTTGAAAACCACCTTGTTGCTCATCGTCCAACTGGCAGCGTCAAGCAGGTCGGCCTGTGTGTCGACGGACACAACACAGGATTGGAAGCCGTCCGGCCAATTGCAGGGGCTGCAGTCTTCGAACGCTCGGTAGAGTCTCCTCCCGGTGTTCAGCACGGGCACAGGGGCACAATGGTAGTTGGGGGGCTCATGGTAATAGCCTCCGCTGAACAGTTGGCCTGACTTCCCGTCCACGGGGTGCGTCCACCTGAATCCGCCGTCCGTACTGCGCCGTATGACGATCGAGCCGTATTGTTGGGTAGTCCCGAACAGATACACCGCGCCTGCGTGGACGAAAAGTGTGCTCCAGTAGGCATTCATGATGTGGGTGATGTTCTGCCATGACTGGCCGTCGTCTTCCGACCGGTACACACTGATGAGGGACTCCTCATTCTCGTGGTTCCGGGGACATCCAGGCCCAAAGTAATCGTGAGTTGCCAACAGAGCCCCGTCCGGGAGGCGGACAACGCTTGGACTCCCGAGGAATGTGCACGAGCGTTCGGGTTGGTACTTGACTTCGCTGTAGATCACGTGGGCCTCTCGTCTATGGAGTGGTATGGGGGGGGACTGCCGGCGCCAACGGTCCGGGCGCCTCGGAAGGGGGTACATCAGAGCGCCGCCGCTGTTCGGGCGCAGGTCAGTGCTGACTTGGCGGCTTCGGCGAGAAAGACGGTATCGACCCCCACGGCGATAAACGTAAACCCATCTGCGACGGCTTCCTGGATCGCCGCGGCACTGGGGAGGACGACGTGGATTCCTGCTGCTTTGCCAGCTTGTTTACAGGCTACGGCTACCTGGGCGCACGCCGCCTTGATGATCGGGTCCTGAGTCTGGCCGGGGATGCCGTAGGACCCGCTCATGTCATAGGGGCCGATGAAGACACCGTCCACTCCGGGCACAGCCAGGATGTCATCGATGTTCTCCACTCCTTCTCTGGACTCGATCATGACGATGACCAGCACGGTGCTGTTTGCCTGGGCCAGGTAGTCCTCGAACGTCTCTCCCCAGTCATTCATTCGGGAGAAAGCGAAACCGCGGACGCCTTGGGGCGGGTACTTCGCGGCTCTGACAGCTGCCTCTGCCTCAGCGGGGCTGTTGACCAGGGGGACAATCACCCCCTCTGCTCCCATGTCCAGAACTTGGCGAATTGCCAAGGTGTCATTTTCCCGCACCCGTACCAGTGGGGCTGGTCCGCGGCCATACATGGCCCGAGCGAGTCCGGCAAACTGGGTCATATCGATATCGGTGTGTTCACAGTCTGCAGCTATCCAGTCGAACCCCGCTTCAGCCAGGACTTCAGCGATGGTTGGGTGACCGGCCTGGATCCACGTCCCGATCGTGACTTCTCCGTTGCGGACCTTGGTGGCCAACGTTGCTTGTTTCATCGCTTGTGTTCCTTGGCAGGCAGTCTGCTGGGTGGGATTGCCGGCGTTTCGGGCGGTCTGATGGGGCTGTCGTACAGACCTATGGGAAATCTGCGGCTGTGGCGGTTGTCGGCGCCCTACTCGGGGGAGTAGCCGTAGGTCTCTTTGACCCACGCTCGGAAATCCGGCTCACTCCATTCCGCGGTGTTTTGCGGGCGCTCAATGAAGTCGTTAATGCGTAGCGTCCTGCCTTCCCGTTCTGCAGCTTCTGCCGCCAGGACCGCCTGCATCGGCTTGATTCCCTCGCGGCCATGCGTCAGAGGAAGGTCACGGTTCTGGATGCAGGAGATGAAGTGCTTGATCTGCCCCTGCATGTCTTTCGCGCCGCCGAACGCATCCATGTGGTCTTCCTTGCGCGGATCAAACTCGAACAGGTCATTCTCGCCGTCGCTGTTGAAGAGAGTTACGAGGCGTTTCCCGTCGCTGCGGTAGGTGAGCTGGAGAGATCCCTCCGTCCCGTAGACCTCGTAGCGAATGCCGGATGTACGGAAGGGAATGGCCCAGCTTTCCACATAGCAGGACACGGCTCCATTCTGATGCCGGAAGATAGCGCAGTTGGTATCATCTCCTCCGGGAATCAGCTCGTTGAGCGTCAGGGCATGGCTCATGTTCATGGCTTCCGCTATCGGGCCTACACACCACTGCAACTGGTCCACATAGTGGCAACCGTGGGACAGGAAGGCGCCCATTGGGAAGTCATAGGGGTTCTGGCGCCATTCAGCCGGTTTGGCCATGTTCAACTGTGTCTGGATGTAGGCCTGGCGGATTTGCCCGAGTTTGCCTTCCGCACAGGTCTGCTGAAAGAGCTCGAACTCGGGACGGTAGCGCAGGACGAAGGCGACCATGAACACCACATCCGCCTTCTCGCATTCGTCGATCATCCAGCGGGCTTCCGGGAGCGTTCGCGCCATGATCTTCTCGGTAAGAACGTGTTTCCCTCGGCGTGCCGCCTCGACCGTCATTTCGGCATGGACGTGTGGCGGAGTGCAGATGTCGACAGCGTCCACTTCATCCAGAATGGCCAGGTAGTCGGTGTGCCACTTGCACCCCATCACCTCTGCCTTCTCCCTCGCTCTCGATTCAATGATGTCAACGCAGTAGATGACCTCAGAGCCAGGGCAGGCAAGATGGCCGTTGAGGTGCGCTCGACTAATCCCACCACAGCCGATCACTGCAACCTTTGTTCGTTCCATCAATCCCTCTCCTCATGCAGGGGCAGAGCCCGGAATACGTGAACCGGATAAAACGCTTCAGCGGAGTATACAGGGCCACCGAAGGCATTCAAGATCGCCCCGCGCTACCAAATGGAGCGGTGCGGTCGTTTCCTCCGTCAGGTTGGGGCTGCCGTCGTCGATCAGCGGTGGGCATGCTTGTGAAACTCATCCAGCATGGCCATGAAATTGTCGTACTTGGTGCCGAAAGCGACACTATGAGACGGCCCCAGAATGAAGCCCGGCACGTCCCGCGTTGCTTCCATGGTTTCGCGCACAGCTGTTCGCATTTCGTCAGGCGTTCCGCTGATCAGGAGCTCAACCGGCACCCCACCCCAGAACGCGATGCGCGAACCAAAGGTCGGGCAAAGCTGGGCCGGGGCCATTCCAGCCGATGTCTGGAGCGACTGATAGCAGTCGACGCCGCAGTCGATGATGTCATCCATGATCTGTGTGGTCCTTCCGCAGCAGTGAAGGATGACTTGGTCAACGTGCGTTCTTAGCGAGGCCACACGCTGTCGCAGGCAGGGCTTGCAGATTGTTTGCCATTGGGCTGGTGAGATGAGCAGACCGTTTGTCCCTGCCATATCCTGCTCGATCATGGCTCCCGCGCAACCTGGGCGCAGCGCGACGCGGTCTACTGCACCGGCAATCCGCGTATACCTGCGAGCAGCAGCAGCGACGGCTTCTGGGGCCAGCGCATACTGCATGAGTCCATTCTCCATTCCCCCCAGCAGGGGCATGCAGTTCAGTCCGCCGTTGCAGCTGGCTACGTAGCGGCTTTCTCCGAGAGCCTGGGTCATGTGGTCGAAGACCTCGTACCGGGACGGATCGGGGAGCGGGATGTCCTCGGGATCCGGGAGCGGGAACATCTCCGGGGTGTAGGCCTTCGGTTCGCCGCTGACCGGCCGGTTGACGATGGCGATGTCGTTGGAAAGGAACGAGAGTTGCCAGATCTGCCCTTGCTTGTCTTCATACAGATCATCGCCGATTTTCCGAGGCATCTCGGCGGAAGCGCCCCGTTCGGGCAGCAGTTGGGCCTCTTTGTAGATGATCAGGTCCAAAATGTCGAGTTTGGTGAAGAGCTCGACAACATCGCGTTTGAGTGACTCAGCCACTTCATCTCGCCGTCCCTGCCACAGCGCTAGCTGAAGGCCGGGCTTGTTGCGGATGAGGGTGTCTCGACCGAGGATTCTCCCGGCGGTGTCACAGTCGATGGCGTAGAGACCCAGAGGGACACGATCTGGATGTTGTTGAGCAATGGCTGCCCGAACCCGTTCTCTTCCGTTCATACGGTGGCGTCTCCATGTTGTCTCCGCGGTCAGGATCCGCGGCACGGCCCCCGAGCGGTGTGGTTTGAGCTCGTTGCGTAGGGTCGGCGGTTCGTCTATAGTACGAGTTTACACCGACAATCGCCAAAGGGCAGGGCACGATCGTGCGTTGTCCACAAGCGGAGCCGACTGACCATGGCTTTGATGTTTCAGAATTCGTTGACGCGACAGAAAGAAGCGTTCACCCCGATCGTTCCCGGCAAGGTCGGGCTCTACACGTGTGGCCCCACCGTTTACAATTTCGCCCACATCGGCAATTTCCGCGCCTATGTGTTTGAGGATCTGCTGAAGCGAACGCTGTGCTTCTGCGGCTATGACGTTCACCATGTCATGAACCTGACGGATGTGGACGACAAGACAATCAGGGACTCCAAGGCCGAGGGAACTCCGCTTCGCGATTTCACCCAGCGTTACAAAGACGCGTTTTTCGAAGACGTCGACACGTTAATGATCGACCGAGCGGACGTTTATCCCGCCGCGACTGATCACGTGGCCGAGATGATCGAGATTGTGCAGACGCTCTGTGACAAAGGAAATGCATATCAGGCCAATGACGGGTCCGTCTATTTTTCCATCGAGACGTTTCCCTCCTACGGGCAGCTTGTTCGCATTGATCAGGAGAATTTGCGCCCCGGCACGCGCGTGAAGCTGGATGAGTATGAGAAGGATGCGGTTGCTGACTTCGCACTGTGGAAGGCCTACGACGAAGGAGATGGTGATGTTGCCTGGGACAGCCCGTGGGGTAAAGGGCGCCCCGGCTGGCACATCGAGTGCTCAGCGATGAGCATGAAGTATCTCGGAGAGACATTTGACATACACTGCGGCGGGGTCGACAACATGTTCCCGCACCACGAGGACGAAATAGCCCAGAGCGAGGCGGCGAACGGATGCAAGTTCGTCAACTATTGGCTGCATAACGCTCATCTTGTGGTCGAAGGCAAGAAGATGTCGAAATCTCTCGGCAATTTCTACACGTTGCGTGACTTGTTCGAGCGTGGTTTCTCGGGTCGGGAGATCCGCTGGGTGCTCCTGAACACCCACTACCGACAGCTTCTGAACTTTTCCTTTGATGCCTGCGAGAATGCTCGTGCGGCGCTCCAGCGGCTGGATGACTTCGTTGTGCGGCTCAAAGAGGCCGCTCTTCTCGCTGATGCTGGTGAAGCGAGAATGGCTGAACGCCTTGAGGCCGCCGAAGCCGGTTTCCGGGGCGGGCTGGAAGACGACCTCAACATCTCGGTAGCTGTGGCAGCTCTGTTTGACTTCGTGCGTGACACCAACAAGGGCCTGGACGACGGGAGCATTGGTGGGGCGACGGCGCAAAAGGCCCTGGACCTGCTGAGCTGCTTTGACAGTGTGCTTGCCGTGCTCAGTATTGGGAAGGGCGACGATGTCCCGGCAGACGTCCTGGCCATGGTCGAGGACCGTCAAGCTGCGCGGAAGGCGCGCGACTTTGCCCGGGCTGATGCCCTCCGTGATGAACTGGCGGCCCTGGGCTGGGTGATCGAGGACACGGCTCAGGGAGCCCGTGTGAAGCGCGGGTAAGCTCGGGAAGGCGGGGGCAGAGGCCGGGTCAGTCTGAAGGGATGGCCAGTTCCTTGAGGGGCAACTGCTGCGGAATAATGAACTCTTCCAGGTCGACCGGCGTTCCCGGCATTGGGACGGCTTCCACGGCCTCGATGACATCCATCTTCCTGCGGTGCTTCCGCCATTGCCGGAGGCCAAGCCCCGCGACCACCAGAAGCGTCAGCACTGCAACCGTGGCAGCAACCGCCAACATCGTCGGCGTGATCACTCGGTTTCCGTTCGGTCCTCGTCTTCCTGCCAGGCGGTAGCGTACTTTGGAGCCACTCTCACTGTTCTGAGCTGTGACAACGAGCCGGTGCGAGTCATCCTCGTCTTCGCGTCGCTGCAGCAGTTGATCGAGCTCGGACAGGATCGGCTGGGGATCAATACCGTACTCGCGGCAGAGCTGGGCCACGTAAGATCGAGTGTATATCGGTGGCGGCAGCTGCTTGATGCGGTCTGTCTCGATCTGCTCGATAATGTACTTCGGGATCCGCGTTTTCTGGGCGACGTTGGTTATGGTGAGATTGCAGGCCCCGCGACTTTCCATAAGCCGTTGGCCCAACGTCATCTCAACGGTGCTGAGCTCGATGATCTGAACGTCTTCGGGAAGGGGAGTGTCGTCGGCGGGAGTGGCTGTTTCCGGTGGCGCCGTGTCGCTTTCGTCCTCAATCGCCGTTTCTTCTGACTCCTCTGATTCCTCTGACTCCTCCGGCGGGGCCTCGGCCTCTTCTGCTTCGGGCCCGGCGGCGGTGTCTTGGGGGAGCGGAACATCCTCGGAAGGCAGAGGGGGGGCAGGCTGTTCGTTTTCGTCTGGGAGCGACATTTGGGGGGGCTCGGGGGGCGATTCGTCGGGCGGCACTTCTTCCGCCTGGAGTGCTTCCGTGGGAGTGTCCGGTGTGTCTGGAGCGGGTGCTGCGGGTGCTGCTTCCGGCTCTGGCTCGGCGGACGGCGGGCGTTCCACCTCGAAAGGCAGATCGTTCTGCCGCGCAGCAGCGGATGCATCCCAAGTCAGTGGGAGACGCTGCTGTCGCGTACCGGCGTCAGGTTTCTCTTTGTCCGTTCTCTTGGCCATAATAATCGGCGGTGCTCCCGGCACCATTGATCCTCACACGGGATATCCATCTCAGCAGGCGTCATGACATGTCTGGACGGACTGTCGGCGCCTGAGTCTCGGTTATACGACGTCGCCGTCTTCCGTCTCCGGTAAATCCACGTCTACGTCTTCGCTTTGGTCGTCATTGCTCAAGATGAGGATCTCTCGCGGGGCCGTCCCAATCTGCGGCCCGATGACCCCTCGTTGCTCCAACACCTCAATCAAAGAAGCGGCTCGGTTGTACCCAATCCTCATGCATCTCTGCAGGTAACTCGTGGTGGCTCGGCGGTCGCGGACGATGATCTCAATGGCCTGCTGGACAAGCTCCTCATCCTGCGCTTCGCCTCCGCCCGCTCCCTCTGCCGAGCTGGGGTCGCCGCTGCTCCCCGCGGAGACTTTGAAGACCTCTTCGTCGAATTGCTGGTCCCCCTGTCCAGCGCAGAACTCGACGACTCTCTCAATCTCCATGTCATCGACGAGGGCTCCCTGATTGCGTTCAAGGCCTGACGCACTGGGGGAGCGAAACAGCATGTCGCCGCGGCCGAGAAGGCTCTCAGCTCCTTTGCCGTCCAGTATCGTCCTGGAGTCCACCTGTGAGGTAACCTGGAACGCGATGCGGGTGGGGAAGTTGGCTTTGATCGTGCCGGTGATCACGTTCACACTTGGACGCTGCGTGGCGATGATGGTGTGGATGCCGACGGCTCGGGACAGCTGAGCGATTCGGGCGAGGGAGGTCTCCACGTCAGCCTTCGCGGTCATCATGACGTCAGCCAACTCATCGATTATGACGACGATGAACGGGAGCTTGGTCGGGATTGGCTTGCCATCGTCGTCCAGTTCGGGCGTTCCGCTCTGGGGCCGACTATTGAAGCCTTCGAGGTTCCGGGCTCCCACTTTGGCGAGGATCCGGTACCGCTTCTCCATCTCGTTTATCACCCAACGCAGGGCCAACGGGACTTTCTTCGTCTCGGATATGACGGGGACGACCAAATGGGGCAGGCTCTCGTAGGCCCGGAACTCGACAACCTTGGGGTCAACCATGATTAGGCGCAGCTCTTCCGGTGTGAACTGATAGAGCATGGACATGATAATGGCGTTGATGCAGACGGATTTTCCACTTCCCGTCGCGCCTGCGATGAGAAGATGTGGTGCCTTCGCCAGGTCGAGGATCACGACCCCGCCGCTGATGTTCCTACCGAGGAGAATCGGGATCCGGGCCTTGGATTTTTGCCATTCGCGCGTTTTCATCAGGCTGAGGAGTGTAACCAGGGCGGCGCTGGTATTCGGGACCTCGATTCCCACCGAGTTGCGACCTGGAATCGGGGTGAGAATTCGTAGACTCGTGGCCCGGAGCTCCATGGCGATATTGTTGCTGATCTGGCTGATCCGCTCGACCTTCACGCCGGGTGCGGGGAGCACCTCAAAGAGGGTCACACGGGGGCCCGAGGTGGCATTGCCCACTTGGGCATCGATGCCGAAGCTGTCGAGAGTCTCCTGGAGGATCTCCTTCTTAGCTTCGACTTCTTTGGGGTCAGCCGTTGTGCCAGCGTTTTGTGTTTGGTCAAGCAGGTCGATTTCAGGGAGCTTGTAGGCCGCCGGGGCGGGATGGCGCGGCGTGGCGGTTGGTTGCTCTTGCGCCTTCGCGCCGGCCGTTCTGTCTTCCGTCCCCTGCGCCTTCTTCTTGTTCTTGCGTTTGCTCGGCTTCTCCTCCGGGGGAGGGAGCGGCGCTTCCTCGACGGGTTGAAGCTCGCGGTTCAGTTCTTCGCGCTCGCGCAGTTTCTGTGAACGACGTTCCGCAGCGCTCGTCTTGGCGCTCTTCTTCTCCTTGGCAGACGGGGACTCAGTTTTCCGCTTCATTTTTGGGAGCGTGAGGCCCCCCAGGACGAGATCATGCCAGTCGTGGAGCCAAACCACACCCAGCCCCACTGCGATCAGGGCACAGGAGACTATGGCGCTTCCGGTTGGGTTCAGGATGATGCGCATCCAGCCCCCGTTGGGGGCACAGAACCGCTGGCCAACCACCCCGCCCGGTGTCTGCCCCACGTTGAGTTGGGCGGCCAACTCAGAGGCCAGGTCAGGCCAGATGCCGCAGAACATCGCCGTCCCGATGGTGACAAGCCCCAGGGAAAGCCAGTAGTCCCAGAGGATCTGGCGTACTCCTCGGCGGCCGAACAGTCGCCGGGCGGAGGAAAGCACAAGCAGTGTGGCAAGTAGGTACGAGCCGAAGCCGAAGAGGAGCAGCAGTGACCTCGAGATCCATGCCCCGAAGTAGCCGATCCAGTTGCGGATGATCTCGTCTGAGCCCATCCCTCCCGCGAGGAAATCGGTATCGCGCGAATCGTGGGACAGGAGGGAAAGGAAGACGAGCAGACTGAACACGAAGAGGGTGATTTGCGCGATCCGCCGAGGTCGCCCTTCCGTGGCGGCCAGCTTCTCGTCGCTTGCTTTTTTGTTGGGTTGGCTGGCTGGCAACGTGCGTCCACTTCTGTTCAGCCGGAGATCGCTTTGGCCCCGGGAAGACTAAGCTGTCGGAAAGCTCCCGACCGGGGGCAACCGGTTGCTCTTCGTCGCGGGACTTCACGCGGCTCCCGTCCGGGAAGGATCCCCTGGAGCCGGAATGAGCGTTCCAAGGCACCCTCGAGAACTGGCGCGAACGACACTTCCGCTGACTCGAAGGCACCCTTGACGAAGCTACTTAACATACTATTGTGTCGTTGCTCCGAATCAATTCCCCTAGCACGCTTTTTTGTATGAAAGAAGCCCTTTACCCCCTTAAGTTTGTCCCCGTCCGCGAGGGCTCGCCTACGCCCGTTGGTTTGTTACGCGAGTATCTCTCCGAGGGCGTTACTGAGGGCGTGGACGCGGTTAGGGGGAGTCTGGATGCCAGCACCAGCTGGGAGTTGGTGGACAACGGCGTTCTCCAGACGGTCGTGGCAAACGGCGACCTCCAGGGGATTCCTCTCTGTGAAGTGGTCGGGCGCTTCCCGCGTGAAGTGGTCGGGCGTCGTCATGTTCCGGGGCGTCCGTTCCCCTTGTGTATTCGGTTGGTGGACGTGATGGAGCGGCAGGCTCTTTTTGTGCATCCTGAGCGTACGGGGGAGTTTGCACGGCAGGCCTCGGGGCCAAACGTCAAATTCTGGTATTCGGTCAAGGCAGCCTCCTATGGGGAGGTCGTTGTTGGGATCGGGCAGGGAGTTACCCGCCTGCAGGTCGTGCAGCGTCTGCGTGAGTCTGGTCTTGAAGAACTCCTGCAGGTCTTTCAGCCTCGAGCTGGGGACGCTTTCTATGTTCCCAACTGCCGGCTTCACAGCATTGGCCCCGGAAACCTGATGTGGGAGATCAAAGAACGTGCTTGCGATCCGCTCGTGGTCAGCCACTGGGGCCATGAAGGCGGGGTTGTCGGCGACGATACTGATTTGCTGGGCTGCATCAACTTTCAGGACCGACAGCTCGGACGCATTTCTCGGGATGCCGGGCGCGTGACTCACACGAGAAAGATCCCGTTGTTGCACTACTGCCCGCGCTTCACGGTGGATGAGATTCGCCTGACCGATCATCTCTTCGACCGGACGAATGGGACCACGTGTCACATCCTCGTGGCCGCTCGAGGAGTCGCTGAAATTCAGACAGAGGGAAGGACGGAGGCGCTTCCCCAAGGCAGTGTGACGTGCATTCCAGCGGCTCTCGGTGATTACAGAATCTATGCCCGAGATGGGATGACACACCTACTGCGCGTGATGTTTCAGTCCCTCGTTTGACGGGTCGTGTGATGGAACTCCGAGCCAGGTCCGGAGAGATTTCTGGTGGCTGTGCTTGCGCGTTACTCAGCGGCTTTGCTATATTACGCTGTCCGGTCGCTACCGTTGGTGATCGGCTCAGGAGACAGAACAGACTGACGGAAACAAGAGCTTCGGGAGGAACACATGGTGTTTCAACGTATGCGGGTAGCGAGTGCGATGGTGGTGGTTACGCTCTCTCTTGGGGCGCTGCCGCAGTCCGCGAGTGCTCGCTCTGTCAATGATGCTTTCGCCAGAGGTGAGTTGTTCATCTGGAACCGGTTTGCCGACTTCCTCGAGATGGCGCGTGGTGGAGTTGCTGTTGGTCCTGCGATCGGTGGCGAGATTGCGCTGACGGACAAAGTCCGCGTTGGGGCTTATCGCGTCGATGAGAGTGGTGCGACGTTCCCTCACTTTATCCCTCCTCTATGGGCCGTGCCGTGGCTCGAAGGGGAGCCTGTTTTCCGGAAGCATGGTGGTTCATACTGGCGCTGGTCCTTTTTTCAGTGGGACAAGGAGAGCAGCGAGCAGCACGATGTACGTTTCCCCAGGGACCCAAAGGACCTGAGAGCTCAGCTTGCGCTTGGTCTGGTGCATGGATACATGAACGTGCAGACACGTGAAGTCGGGGACTTTTTTGCCGGCATTGTGGGGTTTGACCCGATGGGAGATGACGAGGAACTGGATCCTAACACAACACGTGAGCCAGCTCGCCATCTGGGGCGTGGCCTGAGCAACTTGGCGACTGGGATTTTCGAGGTGCCTAAGAATATGCACCGGGTGAACCGCGATCGCGGCGGATTTGCGGCCCTCACGGTGGGGCTGGCCCAGGGCATCTGGCGGTTTGGGACCCGTGAGGCGGTCGGCCTGATGGAGACGGTTACCTTCCCGATGGGATGGAAGCCGATCCTTGAACCCGAGTTTCCCTTCCAGCCGACCAAGTCTACCGAATGGCGGATCAACGAGCCGGATTTCCGGCGCAATTTCTGACCACACCAACGTTGCCTCGCCGAGAGCCTGATGTTGTCTGTTTGCTTACGAGCCGGTGCCTCCATCTTCGGGGCACCGGCTCGTTCTATCTACTGGCGGTCCTCAGAAGCGTTCCGGCACAAACGTCTGGTCGCTGATTGGTGGCCGTACATAGCCTGTGTTCCGCTGCCGGGGAGGGAGCTTGATGGGGGGCGGAGTAAGATCCTGGTAGGGGACGAGGTCCAGGAGGTGACTGATGCAGTTGATGCGGGCCCGCCGTTTGCTGTCCGCCTCAACCACATACCACGGTGCCTGCTTGATGTCCGTGTGAGCGAACATCTTGTCTTTGGCCTTTGAGTACTCTACCCAACGGGCGCGAGACTCGAGGTCCATCGGGCTCAGTTTCCAGCGTTTGGTGGGATCCTTGATGCGGGCCTGGAAACGCTGCTCCTGCTCGTCGTCACTGACGCTGAACCAGTACTTGATGAGGATCGTTCCCGAGCGGACAAGCATGCGTTCGAACTCCGGGCAACTGCGCAGGAACTCGAGGTATTCCGGTTCTGTACAGAACCCCATGACCCGCTCGACCCCCGCGCGATTGTACCAACTGCGATCAAAGAGGACGATTTCCCCGGCCACCGGCAAGTGGGGCACATAGCGTTGGAAGTACCATTGGGTTTTCTCGCGCTCAGTCGGTGTTCCCAGGGCAACAACGCGGCAGACTCGGGGGTTCAGGCTCTGAGTGATGCGCTTAATCACTCCGCCCTTTCCCGCCGCGTCTCGTCCCTCGAACACGACGACGACTTTGAGTCCTTTGTGTTTGACCCATTCCTGGAGTTTGACGAGCTCCACCTGGAGGCGTTCGAGCTCATCTTCGTAGAGCTTCTTGGACAGTTTGGGGCGAGAAGGCGCCTTTGCCTCCTCCGCTGTGGCGGGCACACCTTTCGCCGTGCCGGTCGCTTTCCGCTTCTTCCCTTTTTCCTTTGACATCTGTCTTCTCCCTCTTTTCCGCGTGGTTCAGCAGGTCTTCCCGGTTCGGCAGGGGTGTCGTCGGGAGGACAGGCCTGAGGTGCACCGGCGGCGGCAGTTGCGGTGGCTCCAGGGCCTTCGCTCTGTAACTGTCCATCCGGAATGTGCCTGGTTGCTCGGCGGCGTTCTGCCCGGTGGTCAGTGGCTACAAGTCCTACTGTACCGGTACTTGAGGGGGATGCGCAAGCCGCGGCTCTCCCAGGCGGTAACGGGCCAAGAGCCGGATCAAGAGCGCGATCAGGATTGGACTCTCCCCTCGTAACTGAGGCATTGCCCCAGGCGAGTATCCGGTGCGAACTCCAGTTCCGTGAAGAGGGCATGAATCGGGGACAGCGGCGAAAACATGTTTGGTTTGAGCCACTGAGGTGGTACTGTATACTGTTGTGGGTGTAGTAATGGTTCCTACTGTTAAGTGGAGGGTGTGATGAAAGGGCAACGTCGTCTTCGTTCGCGCCGGCAACGCACTGTTATTCTGGCAGCATTGCGGGAGACTACCAGTCATCCCACCGCGGATGAGATCTATGCGGTTGTCCGTGCCCAGATGCCAAGGATCAGCCTTGGCACTGTTTACCGGAACCTTGAGACGCTGACTGAGATGGGGGAGGCGCAGAAGCTCGAGTTTGCGGGGCTGCAGCGGCGTTACGACGGTTGCACCAGCAACCACATGCACGTCCGCTGCGACGACTGTGGTTGCGTGGCGGATGTGGAGGGCGCGGCTCTGCCTGATCTGGGGCGTGTGGTCCCATCCGCGGCCCAGACCGCGTTCAAGGTCACCGGCTTGCGAATGGAGTTGACCGGGATATGCCCGAATTGTCTGGGGTAATTGAGAGAAATGAAGCGATCCGCCCGGCCGAGTGGTCAGGCGGATCGCTTTTCCTTTTTCTTCAGGAGATGGCGTTCTTAGCCGAGATATTCTTCCGCCGTCTCGGCGGTCGTGCATAGTACGGGCGTCTCCGGGAGGATCTGCTCGAGAGCCTCCATCTCCGGGGCACCGTCTGCCAGGGGCAGCTGTACCTGGCCGCGATCGACCACGGAGCGACAGATCCCCATCGCGATCTCAAATCCCTTGAATGCCTCTTCGCCGCAGCACGGATGGACCTTTGAGTCGTCATCCAGCCAGTCAGCCATCTCGTCGACATAGGGCGGCATGTCCAAGTCGTAGTCCATGCATCCTTCGCCGCTGAATACGCCTTTCTTGGTGACCGCACGCCAGCCTCCGCCGGTGAGAACTTCCGCAAAGCCCTCTGTGCCCTGAGCCCCGATTCGGCATTTGCGCCACCAGTAGTCCACTTCAGGGACATCCGGTGCGCCTGCTCCGGTTTCCACATACCCACGGACGCCATTGGCGAACTGAATGATGCCTGCCATGTAGTCCGGGGACCCATGGATGTCGGCGAATTTGCCCTTCCCGGCGGCTTGGCCCATCACCCACTCCGCATCGGCGTTGCCGTTGTACCAGCGCATGTAGTCAATCATGTGTGTCATCATGTGCATCATCCACCCGGTCGAGTGTCCATAGACGGTGTGGACTCGACCAAGGTCGCCTGAGGCGATGATCTCTTTGACCTTCTGGTAGTGCTGTCCATAGCGGTGCTGGTGGCTGACCACGGTCTTTACACCCGCGGCTCGGACCAGAGCCATGATGTCTTTTGCCTCTTTTGTGGAGACCGCGATCGGCTTCTCATAGGCAATCAGCTTCGCCCCGCTCTCGATGCCGATGTTGATCAGCGGCAGGCGGACATTCGGGAGGGTGCAGAAGCAGAACACGTCCGGCTTGACTGCTTGTGTCAGAGCCTGGGCATCACTGCTGGCTTCGACCCCATACTCAGTCCTGGCAGCCTCCAGGCGTTCGGAATCGATGTCGCAGACTCCTACCAGTTCGAAACGAGGGTTGGCGTGGAATGTGGCAGCATGATGCTTGCCGCGTTTCCCCAGGCCCACAACGACGACACGATACGGAGAAGTTCCCATGGTTTGCCTCCTTGGGCTAGCGATATGACCGAGTGACGAGAGGGCTGTAAACAGATGATGGACGGGCGTGTCGAGCCCGTCCATCATCGTCAAATCTCTCAGGTTTCAGGGCGCTTACGAGTTTACTTGCCGCAGAACTCACGAACCTTGGCAATCACGCAGTCGACTTCGTCGTCTGTGAGTTCGGGGAACATAGGCAGGGAGACGCACTCGGCCGCGTTGGCTTCGGCGTTGGGCGTGCAGATGTCCATGTCCGTGTCCTTGCCCCAGGGGAACCCGTTCTGCTGGTGAATCGCGATCGGGTAGTGTGTTTTGGCGTCGATGCCATTGTCGTTGAGGAACGTGAGGAGTTCATCGCGCTTCTCGGTCTCCACGACGTACAGATGGAACACATGGCGGTATCCCGGGAGCTTCGTGGGAAGGGTCAGCCCGCAATCCGCGAGTTCGGCATCATAGCGCTTGGCGATCTCGATCCGACGGTCGGTCCATGCTGTGATGTACTTGAGCTTGACGCTCAGGACGGCGGCATGGATGTCATCGAGTCGGCTGTTGAAACCATAGGTATGGTGCGAACGTTCGTAGGACCCGTGGTTGCGCATGGCCGTGATGCGCTCCTTGATATCGTCACGGTTCGTGACGATTCCGCCGCTATCGCCAAACGTGCCGAGGTTCTTCTGGATGATGAAGCTGGTGCACAACGCATCGCTCTTCTCGCACAGCTCGAACGTGTCGCCCTTGGCGTCAATGGCCTGGGCGCAGTCTTCGATCACGAACAGGTCATGCTTTTCGGCGATGGCCCAGATCTTGTCCATCTCTGCGGCCTGGCCATAGAGATGAACGGGCACGATGGCCTTTGTTTTCGGCGTGATTTTGGCTTCCAGGAGGTCCGGATCGATGTTGTTCGTGTCACGGCGTGAGTCCACGAAAACGGCCTTGGCGCCGGCAATCCAGATGGCTTCGGCCGTTGCGAAGAAGGTGTTGGTCGTGGTAATGACTTCATCTCCGGGGCCGATGCCGAGGGCCATGAAGACGAGCCACAGGGCGTCTGTGCCGGAGTTGCAGCCGATGGCGTGTTTGGTGCCGAAATACTCGGCCAATTCCGCCTCAAACTTGGCCCCGGCCGGGCCCATGACATACTTGCCGCTCTCGAGCACGCTCAGGATAGCGGCGTCAAGCTCTTCCTTCAGATTGCTGTACTGGCGTGTGTGTCCGTAAAAGGCAACGTCCATGATTTTCCTCCGAGTTTTCCGAACAGTTCCCGCGTTTGCTATGGCACGGTGTGGTCTTCAATTCCAGAATGCAGAACCGGCACTATATCCGGTCGCTCAGTGAATTCAACGGAGTACTCTCGCGTCAAGAAGGAGTGTGTGGCTATCGCTGCTTCCGGCGGCTGGTAGGTTGGCCCGACTAGGTACTCGCTGTGAACGATGCGGATGGCGCTCTGGAGGCGACTTGGGCCTGACCGTACCTTGAAATGCCGATCTGACAGCATAAGCTGATGAACGGGGCGGTCGTTGTTGTGCCACAGGCCAGCGACCCCGTGGAGATTCATAACAGGAACGCATTATGACACGATTTAGGCATGTTCGGTGGAGCTACCTTGCGGGGGTTGTGGTGAGCGTTTGGGTTGTTCTGCCAGTTGGAGCAGCAGGAACGGGAACTGGCGTGGCAGGTGAGGCCGATGTGCAGTTCAAGCAGGGGAACTATGCCGCTGCCTTTGAGCTTTATGCCAAAGCTGCTTCTGCCGGGGATCTGTTTGCCCAGTGCAGGCTCGGCGAGATGTACCTTGGCGGGCTTGGCGTTGAGCAGGACGAACGCAAGGCTCTCCAGACGTACCTGGAAGCGGCCGAGAAGGGAGCTCCAGTGGCCCAGTGCGTGCTTGGGATCATGTACATGAACGGGCAGGGCACGCTCCGGGACAATCGGAAAGCCGCCCAGTGGTCGGCAAAGGCTGCCGCTCAGGGCAATGACATGGCCATGTTCAATCTGGCGTTGATGTACCGCGAAGGGAAGGGGATTGAGCGCAGCTCCGCGAAGTACGTCGAGTGGCTGAACCGGGCCGGCGAGCGGGGGAACCCTCGAGCCCAGCTGGAACTCGCCAGCTTGTTCCGCGAAGGCAAGTACGTCAGACGCGATTTGGCGAAGGCTGCTGAGCATCTGTCCAAGGCGGCTAAGCAGGGCGAACCCGCCGCTCAGGCAGCTCTTGGCCTGGCCTATTGTCTGGGGCAGGGCGTCGAGCAGGACCTGAAGAAGGCGAAGGCAATCCTCAAGCTCGCTTACGACAATCCGGACACTGACAGTAGTTTGCGTCGCAAGTGCGAGACGCTGTGGGATCAATACAAGCTCTATGACCAGTAGCGCTGACCTTGTAGGGGTGAGTGAAGTGAGGTCTTTCTGTCTGTGCCCCGATGTGCGGGGCTGAGGCCGGTGACGGGGAAGCCGACGACGGCATGGGTGTTCCTGAAGCGACCATTGAGTTTGGGGTAGCCTCTACATGAACAGTCCTCAGAAGAACGCGGTGAGCATTGCCTCCCTGGCGCTCTCCCTCTGTGTGCTTGAATGGGTGTGGCTTGATTGGCGCTTCGACGGGAAGATCCATGGGCTTCGAGAGGACCTGGCGTATCTGCAGGGCGAGTTGGCGGCGATGCAGGACCGTGATTGGTCTGGGGAGCATCCTGCCAAGCCGGAGCGTTCGGACGAGCAACTCCGGCGAGCCCTGGAGCGGCTGGGGCGACGGAATATCCTGGATCGGTATCAGGCGGGAATGACGGTCAGAGCCTACGGAGAGCGCGCCGTACCGGAACTGGTTGAGTTGGTACGTTCAGGATCCAGCCGCGCGCGCGAAAGCGCCCTCGTCATACTTGGTGACCTTGAATCTCCCACAGCCACCCCCCATCTGCGGGAGATAGCGTCACTCTATTTCGCGTCGTCGTCGTCGACAGGTAGTCCTTCCTGCTCTGCCGCGCCGGTGCCTAGTCCCAAGACGGTTGCTGCGATTCTCGGTCTACTTGCGGGCATGAAAGACCAAGAGGCCCTGCCCCTGTTTCGACATGGGCTGAAGAGTCCGGAGGAATCAGTGCGAACAGCAGCGATTGTCGGGATGCGTCGATTCGGCAGCGTAGATTTGCTCCCGGAACTACTTGGGCGGCTTGGGAAGGAGAAGCGTCTGGTCCACAAGCAGTTGGAGGAGGCCATCCGGGGGCTTTGCCATCGGGATCCAGGCAACTTCAGCAGGGGGCTAAAGGATGCGCCGCCTTCCTCGAGATTTGCCTTGGTCAAGCTCTTGAGTCAGGATCGCTCCGCCGCTGCGCTGCAGGTGTTGCGCACTCTCACAAAAGATGGTGATCCGCGCGTGGCGTTGGGGGCTACCCGAGTACTGGTGTTGCGCGGCGACACGTCAAGCCGAGCTGTAGCGGAACGCCTTGCGGCAGATGCCCCGACTGAGGAATTGCAGGGATTGGCGGAGGAGATCCTCAAGCAGTTCACAGAAGGCAAGGCAGAATAGCCGCCGGAACGCACCGATGGGAGCTGTCTCAGAACGCCCTAACGACTTCCACCATCCGCTCTACCACAGTTTTGGAAGTGTTTTGCCTTCGACCTCGAAGTAGACGACGACGTCTGCCGTTACATAGGCCCAATAGCCTCGCCTCGGATCGAGAGGCCCACGTTCGCTGGCATCCACATATGCCTGTTGCAGCGCGTCCCAGGCCCAGACAGTTCCTATGGCTTCGTCAAAGAACACGTCCTCCACGGTTACGCGGCCCGCATTGGACGGCACGGATACCATGTTCCAACCCGTATAGAGGACGATGAAGTTCAGGTCTTCGAAGGCCAGTGGCTTGGCGTTGGCAGGGAACTCCTCCAGGTTGGTTAGATAGTCCCCGTCCGGATTGGCGTTGGCATCATTCCTAAGCGGGTCCACTCCCTCTTGCACTTCCCACCCGTCTGGCAGGCTGTCGCCGTCGGTGTCGGCCAAGAATGGACTTGTGTCGGCTCGAGCTTCCTGTTGGTTCGTGAGCCCGTCCTCGTCTGGATCGCCTTGAGCGTCCGTTGAGTCGTGTGGATCCAGGCCGATCCACCACTCGTAGTTGTCGGTCATGCCATCACGGTCGGTGTCGAGCCAGCCCCTGAGGAAGACCCTCTCGCTGGACGGCCCCCCGAAGCGCAGGGCCGTGAGGTTGCCGGAGGGGTGGAACAAGCATTGCCCGGTGCTATCATCAGTCCAGACCCACGCGGTCGTGTTTCGGACCAGATCACGCAGGTATAGGTGACCGTTTGGCGACTGGGACAGCGCCTCCCACGCCTGAGGGACTTCCGCCATCTCTTCCGAACTCCCGAACAGCACATAGCGGCCGTCTTGGCTGGCCTGCACGAAGCTGGACGAACTCCACCAGGCTTGCTCCCCCTCGTCACTCAGGCTGACGATCCGGGTCTCCTTGTGTAGCAGGTCGCGGACGAAGAGATCAGATGTCATACCGTTCTCGTCGTTTTCGACCAAGTCGGTCGCTTGGCTGCGGAAGAAGACGAAGCGGCCATTCTCGCTGAAGCACGTGTTCTGGTCGCTGGTGGTGCCGCGAGCCATGTCCCAGGCGAATTGGCAGTCGACGGACGGTACGTCGCCGGAGACGGTTGGCGTGGCGAGTTCCGTCGTGCCGTTGGTCCAGTCAAAAACGTAGATTTGGGAGAATGCGGCATCCAGGCTTTTCTCGTACGCCACGCGTTTGCCGTCCCTGCTGATGAGCGCCGCACTATTCCAATCGAGGCCTGACGCCACGAATGTCGTACGTTCCTCAGCAGTATCTCGAAGGAAGAGCCCCTCCCCGAAGTCGACTGGATTGCCGGCGATGTCGTCCCCTGCCAGGCTGGCGTCCGCGGAGCGGAACAAGACGAACCGTCCGTCAGCGCCGGCAGCAATGAACCCGCCTTCACCCCAGCTACTCCCGTCCCCGTCATCCGCGACGTTCACTCTTCGGGTCGTTCCCGCGTGGGTATCACGCACGAAAATGTCTGCAAACCAATTGTTGTCGTCCTCCACGATATTGCTTGCACTTGACTCGAAAAACACATAGCGCCCATCGGCACTGATGCAGGTGTCGGTTCGGACACTGTCGTCAGACATCGGGGTTGGCAGGCTGGACTCATGCGCAGCCGGCTCCCCACTATCCGAAACACTGACCTCAATCACTACACCCGCCTCATGGTCATACTGGTAGACCTGCTGCCAGCCGCGAGAAGAACGTTGGGGAGTGTCCTCGATCATGGCCGTGAAGACCGCGAATTGCCCATCTGGGGTGATGATGAAAGGTGACATGGAGTCCAGCCCTTCGAAGACGAGGGCGGTTATTCCTGCGTCGATGTCGCGTACGTAGACGCGGAACATGTGCCCCGGCGCGCCGTCCAGGCCGGGGACTAGATTGGTGCTGTCGCTGAGGAAGTAGACCAGATTTCCATCATCGGAGGCCCCAAGAAATGTTTCAGCCATCATGGCATTCGAGAGTGTACCAGCTCGATCGTCGCTGCTCACGTTGACCGCGGACGTGATATCGGTCTCACGGTCTCGAACATAGATGTTGCTTCGCATCCCGTCCGCGTCAGGATGCAGGTTGTCTGCCGCGCTGACGAAGAAGACGCGGAAGCCATCGGCGGAGAAACAGGACGGGATGATCGTCTGCATCCCGGCCGTGTCGGTCGGGAGACTCGCCTGTGCGTCCGCCCATTCCCCTGTGGTGGTGATGGACACTGGCCCCACGGAGAGCTCCAACGCGGGATTGCTCATGAAGTCGTCCGGAGACGTTTGGTAGCGCATCTCCCAGAAGTTCGTGTAGCCGTCCTGATCCTTGTCCTCATCAGCATCATCATAGAGGGGATCAAGTTCGTGGTCACTCTCGAAGCCATCGCTCATACCATCGTTGTCACTATCTGTCGCGGTGGGGTCGGTACCTGCCTCGAATTCCTCCAAGTTCGTCACGGTGTCCTGGTCGGCATCGTCCCACGCCTGCAGCCCTGTTCCTGGAATCGACTCATGGGCGGTCTCCCAGTAATCCGGCATCCCATCGCCATCAGTGTCTTGATAGGCCCTTGGGCTCACAAGCTCTGTTTGGCCAGCGTTCCCGTCAGTAAACAGGACTTTCACGTAGTAGTACAAATCCTCCTGTAGCGGCGTGCTGTCGAGGTAGTTCCATGGCGCCCCGACAGGATACTCACCGGGCCACTTGTCAGCGACGAACAGTTCGGCTCTGCTGTTGGGTAAGCCCCCTGTGCCGCGGTAGATCTTGAACTGCATCTTATCCTCAAACAGATAGTCGTTCTGCTTGGCCCAGTGTGGCCCATATTGCCAGTTACCCGTGTCGGGATCGTAGTACGTCCCCCAATCCTCCCACACAGCGTTCCATAGGAATCTAGGCTTTTGTGCCCGGACGTCATCGGTCACGACAACTTGCAGCGCCATAGGATCATACAGATTCAGGGTGTGGTACCTGTACCATTCTGCCATGCGGTCCATGCCAGGGAACACGTCATTCAGGGCTGGGTTTGTGACATCATTCCACGTGACTGCATCCGTCCCGGAATCGGGTGCGTCAAAGTCGTACGCGTCGAGGATTGCCCGGTCAATTGGCGAGTCGAACAGCTTGCCGAGATTCAGGGTGATGGGATCGAAGTCTTGATCGTTGATTTGTGTATTCTGGTCGACTGCTTCAAGCAGTTGTGCGACCAAGTTCCGAGCTCGAGTCCAGTCTCCGAAGTCCATCGACGCCCACGGGCCGGCGGTTTTTGCGGGGGCCTCGTTATTGAGGATCAAGTCGAGCCCGTCAAGTGCATTCTGCAGGGCTGAGCGTGTCGATGTCTTGGCGGCGGCGAAGGAGTCTGGATCGCGGGCTGTGAAGAAGTCGGTCTGGGCATTCCAGAATGCCTGGTCGAGGTCGAATTCATCTGTTCCCACTGTTCCCCAGTCCCCTGAGAAGTCGTATCCACCGGCCAGCTTGAGTGCGGCATCCACTGCGTCAAGCCCAGCTGCTACAAACTTCCGGTCCGCGGAATCCATGGCCAGAGGGAGTTCGTCGTCGTCAGCCAGCTTGACAATTCGGTGGTAGAGGGAAGGGAAGTCTTCATTGGGAAACAGGCCGTTCAGGGTGGGATCGACTGCGAGCCAGTCCACTTCATTTCCGTCGAAATCGTACGGCGCAAGGTCTGTGCGGTCGAGCGGGTCGCTGAAGAGACTCTCTAGATGGACCACAACGGGGTCATAGTCTTCGATCGACACTTCAGTGGGAGCCTGCAATGATGAGATAGTGTCATCGACGTATCCCAGGATGTCTTGCCAGTCTTCTTTGGGGATTCGTTCGCTTGCGACCAGTCCGTCCCCGCCATGGGGCTTCCCGAGTAAGGCTGTGATAGCATCTCTGGCACAATTGAGTGCGGCCAGGAGCTCAGCTTGGGAATCCGTGAAACTACTCTGGTCGCGGACCGTGAAGAAGTTCGTGTAGCTCTCCCAGTATGCCTTGAGTCCGTTGCCGTCGACGCCCTGGAAGTCATTGTAGTTGACGTCAAGATCATATCCGGACAGGAAATCGAGCGCGACGTTTGCCAGATGCAGTCCTGCTTGGGCAAAGCTCAGGTCCACAGAGTCGACTGTATGGCCGTCGTTGGTGTCTCCTGGGGAATCGAATCGTGGGGACATGTCGTCGGTGAGAGTTCGGCTCCACTCCGGTCCAGCAGCGGCGGAAGCGGTCTCTAGGTGTGCAAGCGCCTCATCGATTCGTGCAACCAGCTGTGTTCGAATGGTGTCGATCGCTGCGTTCGGGGTCGGCGCTCCGTCCGGGGCCAGGAACTCATCCCACTCCCCATTCTGATTGGTGTCAGTGAACGGCTCGGCGGCGTCCCACTGAAAGTCACCGTCTTCGTCCCAAAAAAACTCACCCGGGTCCCACGTGCCGTTGCCATTGAAGTCGTCCCATTCCTCGGCGTCATCCCACTCGTCGTTGGCGTTGGTGTCCGTGTATGGTTCGGAAACAAGTCGTGTGTTTCCCGTCCGATCACGGTCGTAGATGTCGTGGTTGTAGGACACATTGAACGCGTTCAGCAGGGCCGGAAGGTCAGCGGTCGGGGCCTCGAAAAGGTCCGCGAGAAGGGTGACCGCTCGCATAATCGAAGCGTCAGGATGGGCGGAATCTTCGACCAATGCCTGAGCATACGCTGTGTGGGCGGCACTCAGATCATGGCCCCGCAAGAAGGCATCTCCAGCAGCCACCTTATCGTCGGCCGTCTGGGACCGTGCCGGCAGAATCAACGCACAGACTGCCGCTGAAATCAGAATGCGAGTTCTCACTGTTCCTTCTCCTCCATTGGCTCCCTGAAGTCGGAATCCCTCGTCTGTCCCAGCAGTGAGTGGGTGCGGGGTCTTCCAGGCAATGAAATACATGGAAATCTACGCATCAGGAGGGCGATATGCAAGCGTGGCTGATACTTGAAGGTAATGCCTCAGTTACGGGGGGCGCCCAATCCCGATCGCGCTCTTGATCCGGCCATGAGTTGTGTTGCACATCGGGGTGTCAGGTTTCAGTGTTCCAGAGCTCAGTGTTTTGAGCTTGGGGTTCTGTAAAGTTGAACGCCATGTTTCGCGGTTAGCTTCATACGTCGAGGGGACCGGAGATCAACTCCAGTCTGATTGGTCTTGCTGAAGTGATTTCG
>Ga0209249_1000593_pt1 | contig 42881 bp, 53 predicted proteins | sample SaaInlV_200m_DNA_4_FD_184653 | JGI IMG/M metagenome (GOLD analysis project Ga0209249, IMG submission 184653) | Marine microbial communities from expanding oxygen minimum zones in the Saanich Inlet - SI037_S3LV_200m_DNA (SPAdes) (version 2) | ecosystem: Environmental > Aquatic > Marine >...
GTTGTCTTTGTGGTTTCTAGCAAAACCTCTTTTATGTTTAGGGAGAGGTATGGATTTTTTTACTTTGGGTATGGGCCAGAACTTTTTCATGGTAGTTTAAGAGGTTTGGAGTTTTATTAAGGTTTTTATGGTTGTTGGTAGAAATATATTATTCTTTTAATGACCATGAATAGCCTTGTGTTCCTCTCTTGTTAATATTTTAAGATTTCCTGGAGAATTATTTCTTTTATTCTTATCTATATGATGAACATCATAATTTCTAAACTTATCTGTATAAACTCCATCAACATATCCATCCTTATAAATAAATTCATAAGCTACATTTCTATGAATTAGATTGTTATTACTATCTCTTTCGTAACCTTTACTATCTAAATGAATAGTATTTTCTATAAAGTCTTCTTTTATTTTACTTTTAAATAAATGATATATTGTTGACCCTAAAATTACTAATAATATGACACCAAGAATAATGTTAGATTGAAATATATATTTAAATAACTGATATACTACAAATAATAATAAACATATAATCAATATTAGTCCTTGAATTTCTTTAGACCTCATATATTAAATATATTAAATAAGAGATTTATTTAAGATTTCCTATACTATTTTTGAGATGAAATATTGAAAAAAACAAAAGGAGAAAGTTATATAAACTTTAATTAGTTAGAATAGATTATGGGACTTAGACATTCTAGATTTAAAGGAAAAGTAAAAATTCGTGGAAGACCTAGAGAACAAGCTTCAGCTGAAATAATGGTAATGAAGGCTAATTCTGTTTTACAAGAAAGAAAACAAAAAAGAACCTTTTTTATTTTTTTAGATATCTTAATGGTTATTTCTTTCGGATCATCAATTTATTCCTTTTTTATTGGAAATCTAAAATTAGGATTTTTTTCTTTAATACCAGGATTATTAATTCTAATCTTCTTTATCTGGAGGAATTTTTTAAGAAAACCTTCAAATAAAAATAAAAAAAAATATCAAAAAAAGAGATAATATTTTTAGAAGATATGAATAATTTATCTCATTTTATATTTCTCAAAAACTTCTAAAGTTCAATAAACCCTTCTCTCTCGTTAACAAAGTCTTTTAATTCCTTCTACTACTTTGTCAAGATTGTTATTTATTTCGCTCGCTTGGTATCTTCTTACTTTCCATCCATCCATCCTTAGATGAATATCCCTTAAAAGGTCAGATTCAATTTTTTGAGAATGCGCTTTATCACCATCAATTTCAAGATCATATTTATTGTTATTTACAAAGAGAGCAAAATCAAGACAATATAGTTTTTTGTCTTTTACTTTGGTGCTAAATTGAGGAATAACTTTTATTCCTTCCATTGTTAATTTATTGTATAGCTTTTCTTCAATAGTAGAATCAAAATTCATATTTGATTCCTGATTATTGTCTGAGTGTTCCGTTAGATATTTTAGAAGTCCTCCAGCTTCTTTACATTTTTTCTTGTCACCTACTACAATAAAAACACTTTTTGCCCTGGTTATTGCTACGTTTAATAATTGAGTTGTAGTGTGAACCCAATTTAGTGTACTTTCTTTTATTCCAATTGAAATTGCTGGAGAGAAAAGGATAATATCTTTTTCGTCACCTTGGAATCTGTGAGTAGTTCCAACTGTAATGTCTAAATCTTTTAATTCCTTAGTTTTCTTAATTAAGTCTGAAATTAACTCCATTTGAGCTCTAAATAAAGTGACGATTCCTATCGAGAACTTTTTGTTCTTTAATTTACTATATTCTATTAGTATGTTGATTATTTCAAATGCTTCTTCTTTATTGTAAGGGCTTTTATTCTGGATAGTTTTCCCCCTTATATCTACCCACTTAATCCCATTTACATGAATTTTATTTGGTAGTAATTGAGAATGATCTGTCATAATATTTAGTTTGTCTTCATAGAAATGTTTATTTGAAAAACTAATTATGTCTTTGTGTGACCGATAATGCTGATTTAGCAAAATAGGAATTTCATTTTTATCTTTGATTACTCTCTCAGTTATATCATAAATAGAATTTTTGCTGTAGGCATAGTCTAAATAGAGCTCTGAAATTTCGTTTTTAGATGCTATTTTTTTATCTTCTGTTCCTTTCAAAATTGAAATATGTTTTAATTGTTTAGGATCACCAATTATTACTACTTGTTTTGATCTGAAGAGTAGAGGTATTGCTGAAGCAATATCACATTGAGATGCTTCGTCAATAACTAATAAATCAAAGAGTTTTTCTTTTAGTGGAAGGCTATTTTTTGCAGATAAGTTTGTTACAATCCAAACTGGAAGAAATGGTAATAATGCCTGGATTTCACTTTCTTGCTCTTCTTTCAATCTTTTCCATAGAGAATAATCTTCAATATATTTTTCTAATTTTTCTGATGCATCAAAATACCTAGATATATGATTCTCCTCACTAGGAGTTGTATTTTTTAATCTATTTATCCAAACAGCTTCAAATACCTTTCGAGAATACTTAATCTTATCCTCTTTCAAGTTATAAATTTCTATCTGCAAGTTATATATAGATGGGTTATCCAGTAAAGTGGTTTCGATTGCATTAATTTTGTTCTGTAATAAAATTGCATTTTTTTGATTCACCAGAAAGGGGAGGAATTTTTGAGTCATAAATCCATTTTCTATTTTTGAGTCAAAGTATTTTTTTACTTGGTTTGTTAAATTCTTATGGTAGCTATTGTAAATTTCTTTTTCTTGTAGCTGTAATGTTGTTAATTCAGATTTGTACTTTTTAATATCTTTTTTGCAATCTAATTTTTTATTTAAGTATATCAAGTGGTCCAAATTTTCAATGATTGAAATGTAACTTCGTTTGGAATTGTTCTGTTCGTCGAAATATTGTTTGACTATTTTGTTAGTATTTTTCTCTAGATTTTTTAATTCTGATTTATACAATGATTCTTCTTTGGTAAGGAGAGATAATTTTTTTATATTTAGTAAGATTTCTAAAGAGTTTCTAATACTTTTAGTACTGAATTCAGTATTTTCTTGAATATATTCTTTTATTTCTAAATCTAATGAATTGATAATACTTTTAAGAAGGTTAAATCTCTTTTTTAGATAATGATTAGGAAATATTTTCTCAAGTATTAATTTTAATTTACCCTTTTCATTAAAGAGTAAGCTAATGGTTTTCTTAATTTCTAGTTCATCTATATTGTTTGAATTACATTTTTTAAATTTGTAATAGAAATTTGCATTCTGAGTTATTTTTTTTCTTTTTTCCTCTAAATTTAGTAAATCCTGGCGAGTTTCATTTAGATTAGCATTAATTTTACTAATCTTTATTTTGGCTGTATTTAGGTCTAATTCCTTAACAGACAAATCGTTTTTAGCAAGTTTAAATGTTTTTTTTGGTTTAATGTATTTATCTCTTAAATCATCCAATTGATTTGAACATTTTTTCCCATTTATTTTTGCTCTTTCTGAATGATAGTAGTTGATTTCACATTCTTTTATGTCATTACTTATATTGAAACTAGCTAAGAATTGATAGTCTTGTATTTTGAATTTTTTTTGGAGATTTTTTGGAACTTGACTTCTAATGTTATCTATTTTTTCTTGGATGGATTCTATTTTGTCATTTAAATTTGAAAGGTAGTTAATTTTAGTTCTAATGTCATCTATTTTTTGGATTCTATCTCTAATGGAAGTAGTATAACTTTTATAGTCTTTGGAGATTTTAATTGATTTTTTGTTTTGGAATAACTTATGAATTTGTAATGTAGCATTTTTTCTATGTTTACTAGAACCCATTCTTACAACTAGATTCTTTGATAATATAGATCTTAGTTTAGTATTGACTACATCTACTGCTTGATTATTTTTACTGGCAAAGAGTACAGATTTATTATTCCATACAGCATTAGCAATTATGTTAAGTACAACTTGAGATTTACCAGTTCCAGGAGGACCAGTAATCACACTTATGTTATTTGATATGGCTTTTACTACTGCCTTCTCTTGAGAATTGTTCAGCTGAAAAATTTCTAAAATCTCATTTTCTTTTGGTACTTTTTCTTTCTCTGAATTCCAAAATAAGCTAGAAATAGAAGTTCCTTTTAATTCTTGTTTGGATACTTTTTTTAGTTTTTCTAATTCATCAATTAACCCTTGAGTAATCCCCATTTTACCGCCAACATATAGGATTGCTTTGTTAATCAATTGAGGAGAAGAATTGACAATTAATGGTTTTTGGTCAAGATCTGAATAGGATTTTGTGGTGTCAAAACTAAGTAAATCTTTTATTTTTTCTAATTTAATGTGAAAATCTTGTTCTTCGTCAATTTCCAAACGAATTTTGTTTATTTCTTCTAAGTTGAAATGACTTTTAGTTAGAAGATAGTGATTGAACTCAAGAGATACAGATTCCTTAGTAAACACAATTGATTCTTCTTTTTTTTCAAAGAAAACTTCTACAAAGAAAATAGGACTAACCTTTCCATTTGAGTCCATAAATAAGGGATAACCATAATAAATAGGCATATTCTTTTGACTTCGTTGATAATTATTTACAATGTTTTCAATATACGGTGTATTTGAGACATTAATTTGCTCCTTTTTTTTGGAAAAAAACTCTTCTTTTTTAAAAACTTTGGAGTAAAACTTTTTTCCATCAGATCTATAATTGAAAGTAAATGACAAAATATCTTCTTTTTCTAGACAAGATATATAGTAGCTAAGTAATTGGCGGAAATCATTTATAGACTCTAGGTGTTTTAACATGGATATATAGGAATACTAGCTTCCTTTTAATATTATCTGCAGAGATGTTATATGTGCGTAATAATAGGAACTTTAGTCCGATAAGAACGAGTAAGATGTATAAATAAAATACAATTACTTTTTAGTGAATAATGACTTATTTTTATTATAACAATTTAAACAAACAGGTTTTTCCATTGAAGAATTAAATTCTTTATTACAAATATGACAACATTTTTCTTTGTATGTTTTATCAGAATATTTACTCCAACTTTTGTAACATTTATTACACAAAGGAACTTTTGGATTTAATTTAATTTCAGTTTTACACCTAATACAATGTCCTTTTGTAGATGAATTATTATTTTTGTTTGGAATAACTTTTTCAACAGTTACTTTAATTTCATCATTATTTCTAATCAATCTTTGAATTTCTTTATTTATATCTTCATATAATTGTGGGTCTTTATCTTTAATTACAACAATACCCATTTCATCATTATTAACTTGAGAAAATTCATAAAAATTCATTGAAGTAATTAAAGCTCTTTCTTCATTTAAATAACATTTAGCATGTAGCTTTTCACAATTTCTGAGCCTGACGGAACTTAACTTTTTTAACCAATTACTCTCAGTTGGCTTAAGTTTATTTTCACGATAAAGTATGTCAATATAGATTCGCATTCTATCTTGGTCTTCAAGCATTTCTTTAAATCTATCACTTATTTGAAGATAAGGACTAACAATAACTAATTTTTCTTTGGCATTTTTTATGATTTGCCCTAATTCATTTGAAATTCCAAGAGTATCTAAAAATTTTGCCATGGATATGTTAAATAAGTTATTAATATATAAATATATCTAAGAAATCATAAAAAAAATAAAAAAAATTTAAGCTAATTGTGCGTCAATAATTCCAGCAATGGTGTCGTAAGATTGTGCACCAACAACTAACTCAGTTCCTACCAAGAAACTAGGGGTTCCAGTAATTCCTAATGATGAACCAGCTGCCATATCTGCTGTAACTAAATCAGTTTTCTCACCAGACTCTAAACAGGAATTGAATGTATCCATATCTAAACCTAATTCTTCAGCAACAGTTACTAAATAATCTGAAGTCAAAAGATCTTGGTTTTCGAATAAAGTGTCGTGGTATTCCCAGAACATATCCTGATCAAATGCACACTCAGTAGCTTCAGCTGCTGCTTGAGCATTTGCGTGGAATGATAAAGGGAAGTTTTTGAAAACTAAATTAACTCTGTCACCATATTCTTCCATGATAAGTTCCATTGTCCAATATCCTCTTTCACAGTAAGGACATTCGAAATCTGAGAATTCAATAATTGTTAATTCTGGATTTTCTGCACCCATACTAGGATCAGTACTTGTATCAATGTCAGGTAAATCACCAGTAGTTGTATCAATAACTACATCATCAACAACAGTATCACCAGTAGTATCAACAACAGCTGCTGTTCCTTCCATAGGAATTGCAGTAGGGAATAATACTTCTCCATCTAAAGTAACATAAGAAGTGTAATCTTCAGTAATTCCATTTGAATAAGTAATTTCTAAAGCTAATTTGTAAAGCCCATTCTCTTCACTTACAGAAACTAATTCTGCTTCACCTAGACCACCAGCTAAAAGTTCACTATTAATGTAACTTACAGCAGTATCCGCAACTTCTGATGAATCAGTTGATGCACTGACACCTGAGAAGCTCGGAAGGCCATAGGAGTATAGTCCAACAATTATTATTAAAAGTAATATATACGTTGTATATTTCCAAGTTTTTAGTCTAACCATTATAATTCCTCCATGTATTGAATATTATTTTCTAAAATAGTTTATTTAAAGATTTATATCCTTCGATATAACCCCTTATAAGAATAACTTGAGTAATATAAATCCTTATAAATCTTATGTATTAAATTAAAGTTATGGCTTTGTTTGATAGATGGAGAGGGAAAACTTTGTATTTCCCAGGATGTTCTGCAAAATTCTTACAAAAAGATATTCAAAGAAGGCATGAACAGCTATTAACAGTCTGTGGAATTGAATATGTAAAGTTGCCTGAGTTGGAAGTTTGTTGTGGTATGCCAGCTTTAGAATTTGGATTTAAAGATGATTTTAGAAATTTGAAATCAAAAAATAATAACACTTTCAAAAATCAAAAGATTAGTAAAATTATTTGTTCTTGCCAAAAATGTTATATGGCTTTTAAGAAATATTATGAAGAAATTGAAGTTGTGCACATCTCTGAAGTTATATTAGAAAATATTGAAAAGTTGGAAAAGAATTTAGAAGGAGAAGAAGTTACATTTTATGATGCTTGTAATCCTGAGAAATATCCTGAGTTGTATGATAATCCTAGAAAAATTTTAAATGAAATTAGAGTGAGAGTTGAAGAGTTAGAATTCAATAAAGAAAAAAGTATGTGCTGTGGGAAAAGTTTAGAATGTGTGTCAGAAGGAGTTGCACAAAAAATGGCAGATGAAGTTTTGAAAAGTGTGAAAACAGAGAAACTAGTTTGTATGTCACCTGATTGTTATTTGTATTTGAAGAAAAATAATAGAAGAGGAATTAAAGTTTTAGAATTGTCAGAGGTGTTGTTATGAAACTAGATGAGATCTTTCCTAAGAATAGAATGTCTTTGAATGAAATTGATAAAACAGTATATGCAAGAGATGCTTCTGAATATGAAGGTCTTTGTAAAGCTGTGGTTTGGCCGAAAACAGCTGAAGAAGTTCATCAGTTAGTGCATTATGCTAGACGAGCAAATGATAGGTTGACTATTAGAGGTGCAGGAACAAGTAGCTTCGGAGGATGTGTGCCAGCAGATTCAATTGTTGTTGATATGTCTAAAATGAATAAAATTATTGAAGTTGGAAAAGATTATGTTATTGTAGAAAGTGGAATGGTAGTTGATGATTTGAATAAAGAATTGAAAAAAGTGAAAAAGTTTTTTCCTATTGTTCCTTTAGAATCCGAAGTTTGTACAATAGGTGGAATGTTGGCAACAAATTGTTTGGGACTAGAAACTTATTATGGAAAAATGCAAGATTGGATTTTAGAAATTAAAGTTGTGGATGGAACTGCAAAAGTTTTAGATTTGAGTCCTGTTCCTGCGAGATCATTTATTGGAACAGAAGGAGTTATGGGAATTGTTTGTAGAGTTAAATTGAAAGTTTTAGCAAAGCCTATTATGAAAACAGTGTCAATATTCAAATTTAATACTTTGAGAGTAATGTTGGAAAAAGTTAATGAGTTGGAAAATGATGAAAATGTTTTGGAGATTTATTATTTAGATGAGTTCTGTTCAAATTTGTTAGAATTAGGTGGAGAGATGCATTTGATTGTAGAATTAAAAGATGAATCTGGTCTGATAAAAAATAAAGATGAAATTAATAGTTTGAATGAAATGAAAAAAACTTTGCAGCATATATTAATCAATAAAAGATATGGACAAAAAGAAGATGTGAAAATTCCAATGGAAGCAATGTCTAAATTTTTGTTCTGGTTGAGAAAAAATAATGTTCCAAGTTTTGCATATTTGAAATTAGGAATTGTGCATCCCTGCTTTAGAGATTATTCTAATTTGCCTAAGGAAATGTATCAAATTGTGAAAAGATTAGAAGGTGAATTAAAAGGTGATTATCCAATGGGAATTAAAAGGAAAGAATTTATTCCTAAAAATGTTCAAGAACAGTTGGCAGTTTTGAAAAATCAGTTCGATCCTGCAAGAATATTTAATAGAGGTGTTTTAATTGATTAAATGTACAGAATGTGGATTGTGTAAAGAAGTTTGTCCAGTATTTAGAGTTTTGAAAAGAGAAAGTGTTTCTCCAAGAGGGTTTGCAATTCTGCAAAATAAAGAAGTTTATAATAAAATGTTCTACATGTGTTCTCTGTGTAATAATTGTAAAGTTGTTTGTCCGTATAAAGTAGATTTGAAGTTGTTAGAAACTAGGGAAGAAGTGAATAAAGAATCTGGTGCTACTGATAAAATGAAAGAGATAATTGAGAATTTGAGGAAAAGTGGAAATCCTTATGGTGAGTGAAGTACATCCAAACAATCTGATACTTCTTCGGGAATAGTTCCCCATTGACCATATATCTCTAATAAATCTAAAGTATAACTTGATCTTAAAACAGAAAATTCTCTAGAATAAATTCCTTCCCTTTTTATTAAAACTAATTCTTCGCATTCTCTTTCTAATCTTGCAGTCTCTTCAACTAAAGTCCAATATTCTATTGGGGATGGTCTTGGAGATTCTATAATATTTGTAACTTGTATATTTATAGGTGAACAAGCTGTGAGATATAGTAAAGATAAAAACATTCTATGTTAAAAGATAAAATTAAAGTTAATAAGAGTTAGGTTTAATTATATTTAAACTTCTTATTATATTTTTTGTGATTGAATATATTTAAAATTAAAATAGTAATTTCAGAATTATTTCCTTCAATGGAATATATTAATCTCCACCCATCAACAAGATTTAATTTCCAAATATTATTTACAGCAAATTTTATAATATATTCTTTAGGTATTTTATCTTTAGAAATATGTGTACCATACTCTGGATCAATTCTAAGAAAGTTTGTTTTTTGTTTTACTGAATTTAAAATAATTGTGTTAAGTTTATTATATTCTTTTTTTGCATCAGTAGATAATATGATTCTAATATCTTTATCTTTCCACTTCATATCTCAGTGCCTTCTTCAATTGCATTACGCAATTTAGGGCTTGAATTGTGTATCCAAAGAATTCCCTTTCTACCATCAAGAATCTTTCCACTATCCTCTAAATATTCAAGAATTAAATTAAGAGTTTGATGCATAATTTTTTTAGGAAGCATTTTCTTTAATTCCTCTCTTGAAATGAGATCCTTTGCATTTTTTATTGTATTTTCTACCATAAGGATTGTCTTTAAATTGGGATAGTGTATTACTTTTGTCAGTTCCATTTTTATTAAACCTATATAAAATTATATAAATAGTTGTATAAACTTATATATAAATCTTTTGTTTTATTCCTATTCTATTTCTTCTATATTTACCACCTCTTCACTAATTATTATTACCATAAAGATTTTTAGAAATTCAAATTAAAAAAAGTTAGTTAAGATTTTTTGAAAAATTTTCAGAAATCACTTCAAAACTTCACCAGTTTTCCTAGACCAAAGGACTAAATCAAGTTCGTCCATAGGAATTTTAATCTCTTTGGACCAAAGTTTCATCTTTTCTTCAATCTCTAAATATTTCTTTTTATTCAAAGATTTAGGAATCTCTTTAATGACTCCAAATTCTTCTAAAGATCTTAAAATATGTTTGTCCAAAATAGCATAATCAGAATAACCTATATTTCTTAGAAAGTGAGAAGATTCTTTGTAACCAAGACCTTTGATATTTTTTACCAAATATTCTCTGTCAAATTTTATGGGAATAGTTCTAGCATAAAATATGTATTCAGTTCTTCGATTATAAAAACGACAACTTAATTCTTTTAATTTCTTGTTTAATTCTTCATAAGTAGAATCAATTAGAATATCTTTAGATCCTTCAACAACTCTTGAAGCCATTTTTGAAGAAGTGTTTGCAGCTAAAATACAAAAGCAAAGTTCAAAAAAGATCTCTCTATCATCTTTCTTTGTTTTAAATTCAGAAAGCCTCTCATCAATTATCTTCTTGTTTTTCTGAAAATGAGAGTATAGCTCGTTTAACTTCTTGGATGACTTCATCTAAAGGTTTTCCTGTGGTTTTAATGTAAACATCATAGTTTTTCTTATCATCAATGTCAACACTGTATAATTTTTGGTACTTTTTTCTGTCTACTTCCCACCTTTCTTTGTTTCTAATAGCTAATTCTTCTGGTGAAGATGCTGGAGCTTCAGAGTTTCTTTGATTTTCAAATATTCTTTTTGCAGCTTCTTCATAAGTAACATCTAAAAATATCTTAATTGCATCTTCAATAAAATTGAATGCTAGTTTACTATCAAATATAAAATTGTCTTCCTCTTCACCAATCTTTTTTGTTCTTGAATCAACTTGATGGTCAATGTCATCAGATCTGATTTTCATGAAATCTTCAATTGTGTAACCTTTTTCTTTAGCAATCTCACGCATTAAGTCCCCAGTAGAATAATGCTTTAAATTTAAGTCTTTAGCTAAAGCCTTTGCAATAACAGATTTTCCTGAACCAATTCTACCACATAATGTTATTTTCATAAGTATAATTAATTAATAATAATATAAAAGGATTATTCTTTTATCTTCTTTTCAAGCCGAATCCGATTAGTCATTCCAAAAGCATATTTGGAGATTACCTTTTTTGCTTCCAAAGTTTTTAACAATCTGTGGATTTTAACCTTAGATAATTTAGATTCAATAACCAAATCCCTTTGAGTCATATAGCCATTGTGGTTTTCTAAGATCCCAATAATCTTCTTTTCATCTGGAAGTAAAACATCAGAATCAACTTTGTTTTCGTGCTTCTCTTCAACCTTTTTTTCAGTCTCTTTTACAGCTTCAGTTACTATAACTTTCTGGTTAGATCTCATCAAAGCAATACCAGATAAAAGACTTGTGATGCTTCCAAATATAGTTATGATTGACATGAAACCTGAGAACCATTTGAAGATTGCAATAGCTCCATCTTGAGGCATTACTCTTTTCAATATGAAAATTTGGCCACCATTTAGGAAAGTAATTAAGAAAAATACAAAGAGTAAAACAGAAATTCCAAAGTAAATAAAACAAAGTATCATTACAATGTTTTTGAATGTGGTTTCAAGTTGTTTCATCGTTTTACGCCTTATTACGCCATTTTACAAGGACAATTTAAATGGTGTTTCTGATTTAATTGAGTTTAGATCCGCAGCTTTTAAGGTTTGTGGATCTGAGGAGGTATGAAAAAATGAAAAAAATATGGGCAATATTGTTGCTGGCTCTTGTGGTGCTGAGCACAACAAGTGTAATGGCTGCAGAAGAAACTACAACAGATGAAATAGAAATAGCAGTAGTAGAAGAAACAAGAGAACATAATTTTCCACTACAACCAGTAAAATGGGCTATTGAACAAGTAATGGACAAGTATGACCTTAGTGTAGATGATAGTATTGGAGATCTGATAGATGCTATTGAAAATGAAATAGATGAAAGAAAAGATGAGCTTATGGAACTATTAGGTGTGGACTCTGAAGAAGAACTTGAAGAAGCTTTGAAAACTCAAAAAATTGAGAAGTTAAGAGATGTTTTAGGTTTAGATGAAGATCTAAGTGATAAAGAAGTTCTTGAAATTGCTAAAGAAGCTAGACATGAAAAAGTGACAGAATTACTTGGATTAGAAGAAGAGGCAGGTAAGGATGAAGTTAAAGAAGCAATGTCAGAATGGAGAGAAGAAAATCACTGGCTATTTCCAAAGATCAAACAAAAATTTAGATTCATGTTCCCTTAGATCTTTCCCCAAAAAAGAATATAAGGTAAAATCTAGGATATTCAGGGTTTGAGTGGCCTAGATCTTTTTTTATTTTTTTAGTTAATTTTATAAAGGATTTCTTTAAAAAAAATATTATGTATGAAGGAGATTTAGAGCAAAAATTTTCAGAAGGAGAGTTATTAGAGAGATCTCTAGAAGAAATTCTTAGAATGCAAAGTGTAGGCGAAATAAATGAAACAAATGCTCTAAGAATGGAAACTTTGGTAAGATATTCTTCATATGGACAAGTTTATGCTGCATCAATTTTAGATCCAAGTATAAAAAAGAGATTAGAACATAATGTAATATTAAGAAAAGATGCTCAAGAATACGGGATTGATTTAGATAAATGGCATGAAGGAATTGAAGATTCAAATCATTTAAGATTAAAATTAGAAAAACAAGCAATATTAGAAGGAGATAAGATTTATTCATATCTTGGAGAAGCATTTAGTATTGTTGAAGAATATAGAGAAAAAAGTTCTATGTCATTTGAATATTTTCCAGAAGAATTTTCGCATGTAGATTATGAATTATTAGTTGATAATTTTAAGGAAGGAAACTATCCTGAACTTTTAAATAATTTATTTGGTTATACTCTTACAGAGGAATCTGAGGAAAGATATATAGAAATTTTAGAAGAATTAGAAGGGACAATTGATCTTGATGATGATTATTTTCATATGAATAAGAATGAAAGACAAGGAATAATTGATCAAATACTTCCTAAACTAGTAGAAAGTGATAAAGAAATATTTGAAAATGAATTTGAATTGAGATTAAATAAAAGATTAGAAGATTCCAAATTATCATCCTGTTATGAAACTTGGCAAAGAACTAGAGTAATTGAAAATGAAGTAGAATTAAAAGAGACATTAAAATCTTTAAGAGATTTTGTTACAGATAATCCTTATACAAATACTAAAGGGTTTAAAAATTCTTTTTTAAGATTTTTTATAAATGGAGAAAATGAGATTGTTTTGAAAGATTATTCTTATGTTAAAGTTTTTGATTTTGAGGATTCAAAAGTTAGTAATTTACAAGAGCATATTGATAATATTGAAGACCCAGATTTAATATCTTCAAGAGTTAAGAATGTTGCAGAAGTAGAATATAGTTGTCAAGTTGAAGCTTTGTTGCCAAGAGATGTTAGTTTTGGAAATGATGGAGGATGTTGTATTGCTGCAAGTATTTTAAATCCAAATAATCAAGACCAAATAGAAAATGAAGATTATATCCCATTTTATCAATTAGATGAAGGAACAATAGTTGTAGGAATTTATCAAAAAGCTGTTTTATCAAAAAGTAAAAAAGAATTGAATAGAAAAAAAAGAAGAGTGGGAATGTTATTAGTTCATGCTGGAATTGATTTAGAAAATAAAGCTGTTCAAGCAGTTAATTCATTAGAATTATCAAGTGCAATGAATCCATTATCAAATAAATCTTTGGAAAAATTAACAAGACATTGTTTAGGATATGTAGACCAATTAGGAATTGAAAATGGATTTGAAGGTTTAGTAATGGGAAATCACCATTATAATACAGCAGTAAATTATATACCTAAAAACCTGAGATTATTATCTATATTAAAAGATGGTAGTGATGAGATTATGAAATTGCCAGATCATACTCTAGAAGGAAAACAAGAATGGTATTCTGAAATTTTTGATAAAAATGGAAATTCAAAAAAGAAGACAATTATTTGGATAAGAAAACCAGATGAAGAAAGTATTTTAGAATAATTATTCTAATAAACTACCATAACCAATTAATCTAAATCTGTGACCTAGTAATCTAGAAATTGTAATCTTGTCATCTTTAGAAGCGCAAACAGGTAATTTTAATTTTGCTTTGAAAAAACTTTTTTTAATTTCAGTAACCATACCAACAGTAGCTGAAGAATTTACATTAAGCATTAACATTTCACCCTTCTTAATAGGATTAACTTTTAATTCTTTCTCAGAACCAACAACTCTTTTCAAAAGATTTGGTTTTAATTTAAGTTCGTAATAAACGGGAGGTAATTTGTTTGGATAACCAATTACATTTCCAGAAAGTGAATCTGATTTTACTAAGGAAGGATCTAAGGAAGTTAGTAAAGCAATAGAACCACCAGGATGAGCTTCAGTTAAATCGTCAGAACCACTTTTGATACTTGTGATTTTTGTAGTAACTGGAATCCATTTAACTCTACCCTCTTTCTCAACTTTTCTACCAGGTCTAATTTCTACCTTATCTCCAACTTTTAATACACCTTGTTTAATTGAACCACCTAAAACTCCACCAAGAATTTTGTTAGCAGAAGCACCAGGTTTGTTAATGTCAAAAGTTCTAGCAGTAAACATAATAGGGTCTTTCTTAGAATCTCTTTTTGGAGTTTTGAACTTTTCTTGAATATTTTCTAATAATAAATCAATATTTACATTTAATTTTGCTGAGATTGGAACAACAGGTGCATTTTCTGCAATAGTTCCCTTTACAAATGCTTTGATCTCATTGTAATTTTTAGTAGCTCCTTCTTCAGAAACTAAATCAACTTTGTTTTGAACAATAATAATATCTTTAATTCCAGCAATCTCTAAAGCCATTAAGTGCTCTTTAGTTTGAGGTTGAGGACATTTTTCATCTGCAGCAACCAATAGGAGAGCTGCATCCATAATTGCACTACCTGAAAGCATTGTTGCCATTAAAGTTTCGTGACCAGGAGCATCAACAAAAGAAATTGCTCTTAGAAATTTACCTTTCTCTTTGGAATCTTCTAAAGTTTCAGTAGTAGAATATGTTTTTGCTTTTGGAAAATGATAAATTGAAGTGTTTGCATAACCCAAACGGATAGTAATCCCTTTCTTAACTTCTTCAGAATGAGTATCTGTCCATTGACCAGAAAGTCTTTGAGTAATAGTAGTTTTACCATGATCAACATGACCGACTAAGCCAATACTGATTTCAGGTTGTACTACTTTCTTATTTACCATCATATTAACAAAATTTTGGTTGTTTATAAAATTAACCTAAAGGAGAATTAATGCATACTATCTAATAAAATGAAGAATCTTTTTTAGCTTGCTTTAACAATGTTTCCCAGTCACTGTAATAATGTCATCTTTTTCAAGTATTTCGATCTCTTCTAAGTCATTGATAATAATATCATTTCCAGGAAGTAAATAATTAACATTAAGACCTTCGATCTTAACTTTGTGTTTCCTATCAAATTCAATAACTTTTGTTGGACCTTCTACACTCAAATGAGGGTCATTTGTTTCAAAAAAACTAATAAAGCAAGGTCTATGATTGTAGTCTTCAGGATCTAACCTTTTCTTTCTTGCAATCAATACACTCTTAGTTTTATGTTTCATCTTAAACCTCTAACTCGAATTACTCAGCTTTTGGAGCTTCTTCTTTAGGAGCAAAAATGTCTTCTAAAGATTTAGCACCATACTTGATAACTTTAAGATTGATTTGAGTAATATTTGAAGATATAGTGTTTCCACAAACTGTTTTTCTTATCTTCAAACCTGCTCTATTTTTTCTCATAGCTGTACCACGAGACAATAAAAGCTTTCTTCTCTGAGAACTATTAATATTACTTTTCATTGGAAATCCAGCAGAATCTGATCCACCTTTGATCTCTAATTCATATCCTTCTAGACCTAAGAAGCCACCATTAAGCTTTTCCCCAATCTTTTTACCAATAACTGATTCATCTTCTAAAGCCTTTTGAAAAGTCTTTCCAGTTTTTACATCATTTATTACAAATTTGAATTCTGCCATATTGTAATTTGTTTTTCAATGGTTTATAAAGTTTTTGGAATGCTTGTAGGTAATACTCGAGAGTAGTTATACAACTAGAAGGTTAATTAACTTCAAGTTCATTGTAAGGCGAGAGAGTTTTAGGTGTAAATCCTACTATTTGACCAAGGGAACCATAGGCTAAATCAAAGTCTAAACCAGTAGTTTCAACAAAAACTTCTAGAGATTTTTCCACACCTAATTCTTGTATTAATAAAGGAGTTGTCTCTCTAATATATCCTGTAATATCTCCAGGTGTTTTTACATTAGAGTATAATAATCTTAACATTGATTCTGGATCATTTTTAGGAATTTCAAAACCTAGATCTTTTGCTGCTATTTCAAAACCTGCTCTTGGACAATGACCCATCCCATTATGGTAATTATATAACAAATCAAAAGGAATTCCCATATTTTCATGAAATCTTTCTTTAGAATATTTTGTAGCATAAAATGTGCTCGCTGTTGAAACAGATGCTACAAGAAATGAACCAAGAATAGCTAAATTTTCAAAAGCTTCATTAAATGTAGAACTTTCTATCCCATAACCCTTGTAATCTAAGTAAGCTAGAGTTGAACGAAAGACTAGTAATGAAGTTAATGCTAAAACTGAAGCACTGGAATATTTATTGTGATTAATTGATTTTAATACATCTTTTAGTGTTGACATAATAATTTTTTTAAAGAAGTTATTAATAAGGTTTTTGGAAGACTAAACTCCCCATAAATGATTTTCTTTTCTTTTAAGTTCAGCTAATTCTTTTAGAACTAAAATATCATCAGGTTTTAAGAATCTTTTTAATCTTTTCAAACTTCTAAAATTATTTTCATTCATATCAACAAAAAAAGTTTCGCCTTCTTGAATTTGTCGACCAGCAGTAGGACCAATAATTGAAACTGCAACTTGTTTTCCTTTCTCAACTTCTTTAAGAGTATCTTTTTCAAGTTGTATAGTTTTTACATTTCCAACATGATCACCATTGTCTTTAATTAAATCAACACCAGGTCTTAATTTTCCAGCTAAAATTTCTACACCAACAACACAAGGATTATTTTGTCGGAAAGTACAACCTTGTAAATATTTCATCTTTGCAGGTTTGATTAAAACATCAAGTTCTTTTTCTTCCTCTTTCTTCCTTAATTCTTCTCTCCAAGCTTCTAAGTCGTCAATAAGTTGATAAATAATATTATGAGAAATTACTTTTACTTCGTCAGTATCAGTTTTTACATTGAAACAAAGAATTACTCTGTTAGTTGGTTCTTCATCAGAAACTGCAGATGTAATATCTTTTTTGGTAACAAAACCTACAGAAGCTTTTTTGATTGGAATTTCTTTATCTTGTAACATACCAATAACAGCTTCTAAAGAACCAAGAGAATCTGCTTTGATTACAATACCTGATTTTTCTGTTTCAATTAAAACTTCATCAACCTCTTCTTGAATCTTTTGTGTTAATTCTTCTTCATTATCATTAATAACAAATAAAGGCATACCAGATACAACATCTTTAATTCCAACTGCAGAAAGTTTTACACCAGCAGCAGCAACAATTTCTTTTACAGGTTTGAATTTATTTTTTTCGTCGGGTTCGAATAAACCTTTTACTTTTGTAACAATTGGTTCAATAACCCCACCAATAATAATAGGATCGTTAACTTTGATTGTACCCTCATAAATAATTGCATTAATTGTTGTTCCTAAACCTTTCTCCTCTTTAACTTCTAAAACTGTTCCCTTTGCAGGACCAGATAAATCTGTAACTAGATTTTTTTCTAAGAATTTTTGTGCAAGACCCATTAAGACCATTAAAAGTTCTGGAACACCTAAACCAACTTTTGCAGAACAAGGAACCATTGCAATAGTATTTGTGTAATCGTCAACTCTGTCAAACCTTTCAGTTTGAAAACCTTCTTCATGTAATTTACCAACAATTTCGTAAAGTTTAGTTTCAATATGTTGTTGAACCTTTGGAGATTGTTTTGCAATCATATTAAGAACCATTTTTTCATTTGTTTTTTGCCAACCAGGAGTTAAATCTAATTTGTTTAAAGCAATTAAAAATGGAGTTTTGTATTTTTTTAAAATTTGAATACATTCAATAGTTTGAGGTTTTATACCCTCATTAATATCTACAACTAAAATTGCAATGTCAGCAAGATTTCCGCCTCGCTTTCTCATGTTTGAAAAAGCTGCATGCCCCGGAGTGTCAATAAAAACTAAACCAGGAAGATTGATATTTTTTCCTTTTAATAAATCTCCACAAATCTTTTGTATAGTATTTAGAGAAATGGAAGAAGAAGAAATCATTTGAGTGATAGCACCAGCTTCAGATTTTATAACAGCAGTCCTTCTAATAGTATCTAAAGTTTGGGTTTTTCCAGAATCTACATTCCCCATTACAACTACTAAAGGTTGACGTATCATTATGTAATAAAATAAAAAAGTATTATATAAAAGTATCTTATTGTTAGAATATCTATTTTGAAAAAACATATAAAGGATCATAGCTTATAGAAGCTTAATAAAAAGGAGGTTGATACTTATGGCAAAAAAGAAAAGTGGTAAAGCAAAACTTGGAAGGTGGGCATTTTTAGCAGGTGTACTGTTAGCTTTAATCTTTGGTTTCATTACTGCATACGCTTGGGTTGCTTGGGTTTTAGTTGTGCTAGGTTTAGTTATAGGGCTACTTAATATTGAAGAAAAAGAAGTTAGTGCTTTTTTAATGGCAGGAACTGTTTTAGCTTTAATGGGTTACTTAGGTGGACAAAGTTTAGGTTCAGTTATGTACTTGAGCACTATATTTAACAATTTGTTAGCACTGTTTGTTCCAGCAACAATTGTAGTAGCACTTAAGTCTGTGTTTGCATTAGCAAAAGACTAAATTTTTTTTATTTTTTTTATTTCTAATAAAGATTAATCCTTCAGAGCATTTTTATAGTAAATTTTTAATTCTTTATTTGGTGAACGAAAGATGAGAGAAGAATATAGAGTAATTTTAAAAAGACGTGAAAAAAGAAAAGAGAGATATAATTCTAAAGGTTTGGTAGGAAAAACAGAATATTATATTTCAAAAACAGTTTTAGCATTAAGTGTCCCTACAGCAATAGCAGGACTAGGATATATGCAATTTTATGAAAATGCTAGTGCAGAATCATTTTTAGTGGCAACAGCAGCAACACTTGTTGGTATTGGTGGAAGCATTTGGGGTGCTTCAACAAGATTAGAAGAAAAAGTTTAAAGCTCAAAACCATCTTTTAATTTTTCAAAAAAACCTTTTTCAATTTTTAATTTTTCTTTATTTTCTTTTGCAAAATCTTTCAAAAGTTTTTTCATTTTAGAATTTAATTTAGTTGGAGTCTTAACACAAATTCTTACATATTGATCACCAACACCATAACCATTAACATTGTCAACACCTTCTTCTTTTAATTTCATTAAAGTTCCAGATTGAGTTCCAGAAGGAATTTTCATTTTTACTTTTCCCCTGATTGTAGGAACTTGAACAGTATCGCCTAAAGCTGCTTGTGAAAAAGAAATAGGATAGTCTAAATGAATATTATCACCTTTCCTCTCAAACATTTCGTCAGGAGTTACATAAACCTCAACAAATAAATCTCCAGCAGGACCACCATGATTTCCAGCTTCACCTTCACCAGTTAATCTTAAAGTTTGACCATCACTAATACCAGGAGGAACTTTTACAGTTATTGAAGAAGTATTTTTTACCTTACCATTACCTTTACAATCTTTACAAGTATGTTTTAAAACATTACCAGTCCCACCACAAGTATTACATGCAGCAGTTTGTGCAAATACACCAAAAGGAGTTCTGAAATTTTTTCTTACATGACCAGCACCTTTACAAGTTGCACATTTTACTTCGCCTTTTCCACCTAAACCTTCACAAGTATCACAGGTTTCATATCTAGTAACTTTAATTTTTTTCTCAGTACCAAAAACTGCTTCTTTGAAAGATAATTCTAATTCAACTTTTAGACTTTGACCTTTCCTTCTAACATTTCCTGACCTTTGACCACCAAAGCCAAAAAAAGAATCGAAAATATCTGAGATATCTCCAAAGTCTCTCGACTGGAAACCTTCATAACCATGAGAATGTTGTTGTGCACCAGCAGAACCAAAACGATCATAATTAGATCTTTTTGACTCGTCACTTAAAGCAGAATAAGCTTCATTAATTTCTTTAAATTTTTCTGCAGATTTAGGATTATTTTTATTTAGATCAGGGTGATGCTTTTTTGCAAGTTTTTTGTAAGCTTTTTTAATCTCTTCTTTAGTTGCAGTTTTTTTAATACCTAAAGTTTCATAATAGTCAGTCATTGATATGTTCTTCCCTTTCTTTTTTTACAAGTAGGACACTCTCTACCACAACAAAAGGTTGTTTCTGTTTTATAAGATGTTGTTTTATTTTGGTACATTTAGTAATCCCTCTAATGCTTGCTTAGCAAAATATTCGAAATACCTTCTAGTGTGAAAATCTTGAAACTCTTTCATTCTCTCATTCAATCCATGAGCATATTGACTTAAGTCTTCATGTCTTTTATATTCTTGTTTTACTTGAATTTTTTCAAAATCTCTTTCTTGAAAATAGGAATCTAATACTTTTGTAGCAGCATGTTGATAATCCATCATTCTTCTTGGAGTTTCTTTTATTGAATCTTCTCTAAGTAAATCTCCAATATTTTTGTAAGATTTATCCATAAACTGAACCTCCACCATATCCAGAGCTAGAAAAATCATAAAGCATATCTGAATTTATTCTTTGATAAGGTTCATTAGATTGACGATAAAGATTATTCGACCTAGGAGAATATACAAAGGAATCAATTGTCCCATATCCTGTTAAATCTTCTAATCCCATTTTAATAATAAAATAAAAAAAGAGTTATTCACTCTTTTCTTCTTTTTCTGTTTTCTCTTCTTTTTCAAACTCAGCGTCTACAACATTCTCTTCCTTTTTTTCTTCAGGTTTTTCTTGAGTTTGTTCTTGTGCTTGAGCTGCATCTTGGTAAATTTTTGTACCAATTTCTTGTAAAGCTTTGTTGATAGATTCGATTTGAGCTTTAATCTTTTCAACATCATCAGTTTTTGCAGCTTCTTTTAATTCACTAATTTCTTTCTCAATTTTTTCTGTTGTTGCTTTGTCTATTTTGTCTTTATGTTCATTTAACATTTTCTCTGAAGAGTAAATAGTTGTATCAGCTTGATTTTTTACTTCAATAGATTCTTTCTTTTTAGAATCAGCTTCAGCAAATTTCTCAGCTTCTTTTACAGCTTTTTCAATATCAGCATCGTTCATTCCAGATCCACCAGTAACAGTAATTTTTTGTTCTTTACCAGTACCTAAATCTTTTGCAGAAACATGTACAATTCCATTTGCATCAATATCAAAACTAACTTCAACCTGAGGAACTCCTCTTGGAGCAGGTGGAATACCAACAAGATCAAATCTACCTAAAGATTTATTGTCAGATGCCATAGCTCTTTCACCTTGCAGAACATTAATTGTTACAGCAGGTTGGTTGTCTGAAGCTGTACTAAATATTTGAGACTTTTTTACAGGAATAGTTGTATTTCTCTCAATTAATTTTGTTGAAACAGAACCTAAAGTTTCAATTCCTAAACTTAGAGGAGTCACATCCAGAAGTAAAATGTCTTTTACTTCCCCACCTAGAATTCCTCCTTGTAAAGAAGCACCTAAAGCAACAGCCTCATCAGGATTCAAAGTTTTTTCTCCTTCTTTGTTCAATAAAATTTTCACTTGTTCTTGAACTGCAGGCATTCTTGTTGAACCACCAACTAAAAGAACATTATGGATCTCTGTAGGATTTAATTCTGCATCTTTCAATGCTTGTTTTACAGGATTAATTGTTCTTTCTACCAAGTCTCTTGTAAGTTCATTGAACTTAGTTCTTGTTAACTCTTCCTCTAAATGCAACGGCCCTGAAGCATTTGCGGTGACGTATGGTAGGCTAATAGTAGTTTGCATTGAAGTTGATAATTCAATCTTTGCTTTTTCTGCAGATTCTTTTAGTCTTTGTAAAGCTGTTAAATCATCTTTCAAATTAATACCATTTTTATTTTTGAAAGTTTCAGCTAAATAATCTATAATTTTGTCGTCGAAATCATCTCCACCTAATTTGTTATCTCCAGATGTTGATTTTACTTCTAAAACTCCATCTCCTAATTCTAAGATAGAAACATCAAAAGTTCCACCACCTAAGTCGAAAACTAAAACAGTGTGTGCTTCACCTTTATCTAAACCATAAGCTAAAGCTGCAGCAGTTGGTTCGTTAATAATTCTTTCAACTTCGAAACCTGCAATTTTACCTGCATCTTTTGTTGCTTGTCTTTGTGCATCATTAAAGTAAGCAGGAACTGTGATAACAGCTTTTGTAACTTTTTGTCCTAAATATGACTCAGCATCTTTTTTGATTTTTCTTAAAATCATTGCAGAAACTTCTTGAGGTGTGTATTCTTTATCGTCAATTTTTACATTTTCATTTGTACCAATTAATCTTTTGATACTTCTGATTGTATGTAAAGGATTTGCAACTGCTTGTCTTTTAGCAATTTCACCGACGATGATTTCATCTCCTTTAACAGAAATTACACTTGGAATTGTTCTTCCACCTTCTGCTGAGGAAATAATGGATGGTTTTCCTCCTTCTAAAACTGCGACTGCTGAATTTGTTGTACCTAAATCTATACCTATAATTTTACTCATTTTTCTTTTCTCCTATATTATCATTACTTCCAACTACAACCTTTGAAGGTCTCATTAGAATTTCATTTCGTTTGTAACCTTTTTGGATTACTTCAACTATTTTGTCTTTCTTTGTATTTGGATCTGTTGCAATCGCCTCATGAAATTGAGGATCAAAAACTAGATTTTCAATCTCTTGAACAGATTCATCTTTGAATATTTTTTGAAATTGTTTGTAAATTAATTCCATACCTTCGTCAAGTTTTGGTGCTCTATCGAAGTTGTCTTTTATGTCTAAAAATCTTAAGATAGTGATTTCTTTTGTTTGTTCTTTTATCTGAACTTTTTCTTTCTCAACTCTAGTTCTGTAATTTATGAACTCTGCTTGTAATCTCTGTAGTTGTTCTAAAAGACTTTGCTCTTCTTTTTGAGTTTCCTCTTCATTTTGAGCTTCTTTTGGATTTTCTTCTTTTTTCATTTTGTCTTTCCTGTTGACTTAAGCTCAACAAGGTTGTGTTCGAATAAGAAGAACTTCTATATAAAGCTTGTGTTTTTGAGGTGAAAACTATTCAGAAATACCTTGATAAGCAATAACATCACCAGAATAAGTACCAATAATTAAATCAGTTAAACCATCACCATTAATATCTCCAGTAACCATTGCAGAAATTTTGTGAGGAAGAGGATGATCATGAGTAATAGTATCAAAATTAGTATGAGTATAATCAGGATTATGAAGCAAATCATTTTTATTTGGTCCCCTTGTAAGCAAATAAGAAATTTGTTCATTACCATGAGTATAAACAATTAAATCTAAAGCATTGTCTTTAGCAGATTTTAATTCTAATCTATCAATAGAAGGATTGTAACAAGTAATATAACCAAATCTTAAATTAGGTTCTTGAGCACATTCTGCCAAAATATCTTTTTTATTTTCTTTATTAGTTTGACCAATTATACCAGCACTAACAGCAAAGGCAGACCCTATTATTATTGCAGCAATAGGAAGTGATTTTTTAGATATTAATGTCATCTTAATATTTTCCTAAAAATAAATTATATTTAAGATTAACTATTTAGCACACAAGAAGTCCAAGAAGATAATTGTTCAAAATTTTGGTAACCAATCTCTCTTTCAAACTCTTCACCTTCAATTTCTAATATCCAAGTAGGCGTAGCAGAAATAAATCTTGCATCACAAAGCTCTTGATTATAATCTTCAGCTGAAGGATTACATTCTACAAGATTAATTAATCCAAAAGATTCTCCAAATAATTCTTCTTGGTAAGCACAAGCACCACATTGAGAAGAAGAATAAATTACTAAACCAGAATCTGTCAAACATTGAGCAAAATCATCATAATTTTGTTCAGCTTGAACAGTGTTGAAAAATAAGAAAGGTAAAAGATTGATTATGATTATAATTGTCAAAATAGTTTTTAATTGTTTTAAATCTAAAATTCTAATATTAGTTTTTTGAGAGTTTAGTAATAAAATAGATAAAATAATTACAATGAAAGAGATTATGTGAACCACAGTACACAGAGGACAAATTGCTTTCAAAATAAACTCAGCGATTATAAAAAAGATTGAAGATAGTACTCCGAATAAAGACCACAAAAATAATGGAACTAAGTAAGTTCTTTTTTTTATTGATTTAATTGCAAAAAAAGTTAAAAAGCAAGACCAAAATATTCCAAGTAAAGCAGCTGGAACATTTAATATTTCTGAAAAGGAACTAGAGTTTACATAAGAACAAGAAATAGATTCGTCGAAATCGCAAAAAGAACCTAGATCAGGATAATAATGATTTTTTAATAAGTAAACAGAAGTCATTAAAGCTACAATTCCAAGGATTGCAATAATAAGAAGTAATTTCTTTCTTTGATTTTTATCCATAGAAGGCTAAATAAATTTAGAGATTATAAAGATAATGGAGATAGTTTTTAATATTTTGAAATTATTGTAATGAAGATGAATGAAAAAGATTTAATTGATATAATTAAAATACTGAGAAAGGAAATTAAGAAATGGGATGTGCCAGTTGTTAGTTTGGTTTCTAAAGCTCATAAAGATCCGTTTAGTATTTTGATTTCTACAGTGATAAGTTTGAGAACAAAAGATGAAGTTACTTTGAAATCTTTTAATAAATTGTTTAGTAAAGCTAAAAGCCCTAAAGAAATGTTGAAATTGAAAGAAGAAGAAATTGCAGAGTTAATTTATCCTGCAGGATTCTATAAAACCAAAGGAAAGAATATTAGAAAGATTTGTGAAATTTTAATTGAGAAGTATAAAGGTAAAGTTCCAAACTCAATGGAGAAATTGTTAGAGTTGCCAAATGTTGGAAGAAAAACTGCAAACTTAGTAATTAGTGTAGGTTTTGATGGAGATGGAGTTTGTATTGATGTACATAATCATAGAATTTTGAATAGGTTTGGTTTTTTGAAAACAAAGAATCCTGAAGAGACAGAATATGAAGTGAGAAAAAGAGTTGATAAAAAATATTGGAGAGAATTAAGTTTTCTTCTAGTTGCATATGGACAACATATTTGTAGACCTATTTCACCATACTGTTCTAAATGTCTAATAAAGAAAAAATGTAAAAGGAGAGGTGTTGAAGTCTCTAGATAATATTCATGAAATTCGATTTATAAAAGTTATGCAGTTAAAATATAGAAAAAGATAGAGTTATAAAGAGAGAATTTACTCCGAAATTTATGGTATATAGAGGAGCTGGAGTTTTATGCCCATTTAGGATAAAAGCAGGAACAAAAGAGAAAGAAGTCCTATTAGGAAAAAGATCTTTTTGGAATCCAGAATATAATACTCCTATGAGATTTCCAGGTGAGTGGATGCTGATTGGTGGATATAGAGAAGCTAGAGAAAGTCCAAAAGAAACAGCAATTAGAGAATTTAAAGAAGAAACAAATTATACAAGTGAAATCAAAAAGTTAAAATTATTTTCAAATATGTATAGAGTTTATGCATTTAGTGCAGAAATTGATCAAGATTATGAATTTAATAACTTAAGTACAGATGAATTAATTGAAGTCAAATGGGATACTATCCCTAATTGGTTTAGATTTATTCAGTCTAGAGAATTTACAAGAGAACAAAATAGAGAAATTAAAAGAAGAAAATTAGATGATAAAAGATATGCTGGATTTTCAGTCTTTAGAAGATATGTACCAGATATTACACTTAACCAATTAAAAAATTTAGAATGGTACTTTTCAGATAAATTTGAAGATGTGAATAAATGGTCAATTCAAGAACATTCTGAAAGAGATGCTAGCGATTTATTAGAATCTTTACTTTAAAGTATAGTTCCCCAAACAACAGGAAGTTCTTCAGATTCTATTGAAAAGTCGTCATAGAAAACTTGGAAATATAATTCTGATTCTAATTCTATTCCAGGAGATTCTAAAATAACTATAATTTCTTGAGCTTCTCCAGCAAGAACACTAAAATCTTCTTCAGGAGTTATAAAATAATCTAAATCAGAGCTTAATAATATTTTTTTTACAAAGGCAGCTTCTCCACCATTGTTGTATAAGAAAAATGAAAACTCAATATCTTCATTTAAGTCTAAAGAATCTAAGTCAGTAGCTGTAGGAAAGTTTTGAAATTCTATATTTGAAGAACCTTCAACAAAGTTATCTGAATAAGTAAATGCAAAAGTTAAAACTGTTATTACAAAAAGAATTATTGCAGTAAATCTGGTCCAAGTTTGCCACCTCATAAAATAATTAGAGTAAATAGTTTATTTAAAGTTTTCCAAGAATTCTTCTTCCATGAAATGTAGCTCTCCAGGAATAATTAAACATTGAGGATATTTGTTTAAAGGTTTTACATCTTTAGCTGAAGAATAAATTATTTGAGTATTTTTTGAACCTAATTGAACACAAACAATAACTTTTTTCTCAGGATCTAAACCTTGAGAAATTAATCTTTCAATTGCTGTAGAAGATTCCATGAATTTATTTTCTTTTGGGGTTAAATCTAGTAAACAAAGAGTGTGTAAAGGAAAATTATCTTTGATAACTTTTGTTGGTACTTCTGAATCATGAAAAGAAATGGAAGTTGTTTTTCCAAATTTGTATAAAGATAAACCAGTGATCCCTACAGCATTCAAAACTGAAGCATTGTTGATAATGTTTATTTCAAGTTTTGCATTAATTCCATCTTGGTATAAAGAAATGTGAGTTGTAGCCGAGAATACATCTCCAATGATTAACAAAGAAACATTTTGAGTTTTTGATTTTTCAATCATTTCTTTACCATTTTCAACAAATTCTCTCTCGACAAGAATAACTTTCTTACCATAAAATTTTTCTAAATCTTCTAAAGAACATTGTAATCTGGAAGTATAATTTTCTAAGTAAATGAAGTCTGAAGATTGAATTAATTCTAATCCTTTTACTGAAACATCTTTTTCATCATTTAGACCTATACCAATTATATTTAACATAGAGTTTTGAGGAAATAAGTCATTTATATAAGTTTTTGTTCGTCAAAATCAAATAAACTTCTTCTTTTCTTAGCATAAGCCTTTCTAATCTCATCTTCACAACGCTCCGCAATTTGTTGTAAAGCTTGTTCATCTTGGAATAAGTCTACAGAAGTATTTATTTCTACAAGTTTAGGTACAGGAACTCCAAAGAAATTGTAAATGTCAGCAAAATTTTTCCTATAATTTTCAAAATATACTGAAAGATTTTTGATGTATTCAGGATCAATAGATTTTTCACCAGGATCATTTCTTTTCTTATTTCTTTCAATTAAAATGTTATCATCGTCAACAAATAAAAAGAATACAATCTCAGGAATTGGAATAATTCCTTTCTCAATTGCTCTTCTGAGAAGCATGTCATAAACACCAGTTGCAGTTTCATCAAAAAATCTTTTATCTTCATTTTTTAAAGATCTTGAATGTTCAACAAAAGTTTGTCTTGCTTCAATAACATGTCGATTACCAACTACAATCCCTCTAACTTTTGAAATGATACTACTTAATACAGAACGAAAACATAAAGTTCCTAGTTCAAAGAATTCTGTTGTATCTTCCATATTTTTATAGAAAGAAGCCAAAACATCTTGGTCATGATTTACAGCCTCTGAAAGAATGTGAACTTTAGCATTTGGACCAGCAATTTTGGGAAGGTTTCCTCGCTTTTCTAAAATTTCAATAATTGTATCCTTACCAGTACACATATGGCCAGAAAATACTACATAAATGTTATCACCCTTTTCCTTCATTTGATGTTTAGAGAAGGTTTAGTTTGAAAAAGCTTACTGTTGTAGAATATGAGTATTATACTAGTTTATTGGACAATCAAAAGCTTTTTATAGTAGAGTTATTTTATAGAGGGAGTACGAGAGAAGATAAGGAGTTGAAAACAATTCTCAATAAGATGAAATTAAAAGCACTTTTACCCAGTTTAAGGGAAAAGAAAAGATATGTAGGCTTTGTTGTGGAATCTAAAGAAAGTTTAGATCTAAAACAAGTAAAGGAGTCAATAGAAACAAGTATGAAAGAATTAGTAGGTAGTTTAGGTATGGCAAATGCAGGTTTATTATTTCTAAAAGACTGGAAAGATAATAAAGGAATAGTACGTGTTAGTACTAAAAATGTTGATCATCTAAAAGCAAGTCTAGCTTTAATCAAAGAGATCAATGGTAAAAAAATCATAATCAAAAGCCTGGGAGTTTCAGGAGTCGTTGATAAAGTAAGAAAATTATGTTATATGGAGGGATAAAAAAATGCAAGAAGGAACACATCAAATGATGGGATATGACAGGGCAAGCACAATGTTTAGTCCTGATGGGAGATTATTACAAGTAGAATATGCTAAAGAAGCAGTAAGACAAGGTTCAACCGCAATAGGGGTTGTATGTTGCGATGGAGTAATCTTAATTACAGACAAAAGAGTTGCAGATAATTTAGTTGTTGCAGAATCTATCGAAAAAATATTTCAAGTAGATGGACACATAGCTGCTACAGCAACAGGATATGTAATGGATGGAAGAATTTTAATTAGAAGAGCGCAAGTAATTGCACAACAAAATCAAGTAACATACAATACACAAATTGAAACATCAATGTTAGTTAAAGAACTATCAGACATAAAACAATCATTTACACAATATGGTGGAGCAAGACCTTTTGGAGTTTCTATCTTATTTGCTGGTGTTGATGAAAAACCAAGATTGTTTGTAACAGAACCAACAGGAATTTTCTTTGAGTATAGAGCAACAGCAGTTGGAGAAGGAGCAGATAGTGTAAAAAATGTTTTAAGAAAAGATTATAGAGAAGATATTACAATGGATGAAGCAATTAAATTGTCTGTTAAAGCATTGAAAAAAGTTCTTGGAAAAGAATTTGATTTGAAAAGATTAGATGGAGCATACATTGGACTAAGTGATAAGAAGTATAAAAAAATGGATAGGAGAAAATTGAAGGGATAAAATGGTAAGAGTCGATGAAGCAGTAATTGCAAGAATAAAAAAAGAAGGAAAGACTTTCGAAGTTATGGTAGATTGTGATAAAGCAATTGAATTTAGAGAAGGTAAAATTGAAAGCTTAGAAGATGTTCTTGCAACTAAAGAAATCTTTAGTGATGTTAAACAAAGTGAAAGAGCTACAGATATTGATATCAAAAAAGCTTTTCATACAGACAATGTTGACGAAATTGCTGCACAGATAATTAAGAAAGGTGAAGTACAATTAACAACTGAACATAAAAATAAGTTAAGAGAAAATAAAAAGAAAAAAATTGTTGAAATGATTCATAGAAATGCAATTAATCCGCAAAGTGGAGCACCTCATCCTAGAGATAGAATAGAGAATGCAATACAAGAAGCAAAAGTTAGAATTGATGAGTTCAAATCTGCTGAAGATCAAATGCAAGAAGTGATGGATCAAATAAGATCTTTAATTCCATTAAAGGTTGAAACAAGAGAAATTGAAATAGTTATACCTGGACAATATGCAGGTTCCTCATATGGAATCTTAAAAAGACTAGGCAAAATGTTAAAAGATGATTGGTTAGATGATGGAAGTTTGAAAGTTGTACTTGGAATTCCAGCAGGAATACAAGAAGAATTAGAAAATGAAGTTAGCAAATTGACAAAAGGTGATTTTGATTTAAAGATATTGAAAAAAATATAGGAGAAAATAAAAAATGAGTAAATTATTAGTAGAAGCAAAGGCAGTGGTTATCCCAGGTGAAATTTTAGCTGAGGGAATGGATCATTTACCTGGAAAAGGTGCCTTTAGAGAAGGTGAGAAAGTTATAGCATCACGAGTTGGTCTCGTGTATGTAAATGGAAGTATTATTAACATAGTTCCGTTAAGTGGAAGATATATTCCGAAAAAAGATGACACAGTTATTGGTTATGTTAGAGATATGACATACAGTAGTTGGTTCATTAATATTGGATATGCATACGATGCAAGTCTTTCATTAAAAGATGCGAGTTCAAGTTACATTGAAAGAGGAGCAAGCTTAAGCGATTTTTATGCAGTTTCAGATGCTATCTTAACAAGGATTACAAATGTTACAAAAGATAATAATATCGATTTGACAATGGTAGGTCCAGGTTTAAGAAAGTTAAGAGGCGGTAAGATTGTTGAGATTACACCTGCGAAAGTTCCAAGATTAGTTGGAAAGCAAGGAAGTATGATTTCTATGATTAAAGATATGACAGGATGTTCAGTTTTTGCAGGACAAAATGGAAGAATCTGGATCAAAGGAAAAACATCTGAAGCAGAAAGAATTGCAACAGAAGCAGTTAACTTAGTAGAAGAAAAAGCTCATATAAGAGGATTAACAGATTATATGAAAAAATTCTTAGAAGGTAAATGTAAAGATTTGAAGGTCGAAAAGAAAGTGAGTAACAATGAGGAGACTAAAAAATGAAATACGAAAAAAGATATGACGGTAGAAAGTTTGAAGAAATGAGACCAATGAGTGCTGAAGTAGGTGTTGTTAAAAATGCTGTAGGATCTGCAAGTTTTACAATTGGAAAAACAATCGCTATTGCAGCAGTTTATGGACCTAAAGATTTGTTTCCAAAGTTTTTACAAAATCCAAAATCTGGAGTATTAAGATGTCATTATAATATGATGGCTTTTTCAGGAGCTGGAGATAGAGTAAGACCAGGAACAAGTAGAAGAAGTAAAGAAATTAGTATGGTTATGGAAAAATCTTTATTACCTGTTTTAGATTTGCAAGATTTCCCAAAGAGCGTAGTAGATGTTCATGTGGAATTAATTCAAACTGATGCAGGAACAAGATGTGCAGCAATTTGTGCAGCTTCATTAGCATTAGCAGATGCAGGTTTTGAAATGAAAGACTTAGTTTGTGCAATTTCAGCTGGACTAATTGGAGATAAAGTTGTTTTAGATTTAGATAAGCAAGAAGAAGACTTTGAAGGTGGAGCAGTAGACATTCCAATGGCTATTATTCCTAGAACTGGAGAAGTTACTTTGTTACAACTTGATGGAGAAATTAGTAAAGAAGATTTGAAAAAATGTGTTGACTTTGCTATCAAAGGATGTGACCAAATTCTTGAGGTACAAAAAAATGCCTTGAAAGCTAAATATACGGAGGCAAAAAAATGATAACAGAAGAATATGTACAATCTTTAAGTAAACTTGGAAAAAGAATGGATGGAAGAAAGTTCGATGAGTATAGAAATTTATCAATTGAATATGGAATTTCTAAAAAATCAGCTGAAGGTTCTGCAAGAGTAAAAATTGGAGAGACAGAAGTAATTGCTGGAGTTAAATTAGACTTAGGTGAACCTTATCCAGATAAACCAGATCAAGGAAGTATTATGGTAAATGTAGAATTAACACCTTTATCATCTGCAAAATATGAATCTGGTCCACCAAATATAAATGCAATCGAATTGTCAAGAGTTACAGATAGAGGAATTAGAGAATGTGGCGCTATTGACTTCAAAAGATTGTATGATAAAGCAAGTGGAAAAGTTTGGTTAGTCTTTATTGATATATATCCAATAAATTCAGCAGGAAATTTATTTGATGCTTGTACTATTGCAGCTATGGCAGCAATAAGAGATGCAGTTTTCCCAAGTATAGAAAATGGTAAAGTAGATTATTCAACAAAAACTAAAACACCATTACCTTTACAAAAATTACCAATCAGTTGTACTGTTTGGAAAGTTGGTAATGAACTATTAGTTGATCCAAGTGTTGAAGAAGAGTCTGCTTCTAATTCAAGAATCACAGTAGTATTCACAGAAGATGATAAAATCTGTGCAATGCAAAAAGGAAAAGATGAACCTTTGCTGGCTGATGAAATTGAAAAAGCTGTTGAACTTGCATTTAAAACAACCAAGGATATAAGAGGGCATTTCAAAAAATGAACATAGATAGTATGACTAAATATGAAAGAGCACGAATTATTGGAGCTAGAGCTTTGCAACTTGCAATGGGTGCACCTGTTTTGGTAAAGTTATCAAAAAAGGAATTGGAAAATATAAAATATAATCCAATTATTATTGCAAAAAGAGAGCTTGAAAAAGGTGTGATTCCTTTGAGTATCAAAAAACACGCACCAAAAGCAAAATAATTTTTTTATTTTTTCTTTAATTTTTTAATATGTTTCTTAATGTTTGTAAATTCTTTAAATTGATCTAAATGTGAAGGAACTTGTGCAAATTTTTCCCCCCATTTTTCAAAGAAAGTAATATATTTTAAATCATTTCTATTTGAAGGTTTTTTTACTTCGTCTGCATAACCTAGAGTTAAGATTATTTCTGGATCCATGTTCTCAGGAATATCAAAGTCTCTATGTAAAGCTTCATTATCAAAAGCACCAACCCAAGAAGAAGATAGACCTAAATCATAAGCAATTAATTCAATTGCAAAAGCAATATTTGCACAATTTTGAATACTAAACATTTGACCTAGTTTCCCATAATGTTTTTTTACATCACTGTAATCATTACAAATTATTATTATTACAGGAGCTGAAGTCATCCAATATTGTTGAAAACAAGATTCAGCTATTGAGTTTTTTTTGTTAACATCAGTAACAACTAAAAATTTCCAATTTTGTAAGTTTCCTGCAGAAGGAGAAAATCTTGCTAAGTCTAAGATTTCACCAATAACAGATAAAGGTATTTTTTTATCCTTATATTTTCGAATAGATCTTCTACCTAAAAAGACTTTTTTGAATTGCATATGATTTTAATGGAAAAGGGGATATATAAAAGTTACGCTGCTGATTTTGCTTTTTCCATTTTTTCTTTTGCAGCTTTTACACTTTGAACTAAAGAAGATAATTTTCCAACTATATCTTTTTGATTTTGTATAAATCCTACAGCATTTGAACTAATAGTTATTAAATTTTTCAAAACTAATTCTTTTTCAACATCAAATTTTTGAATATTTTTTCTAAATGATGATAAAGCTTTTCTTTTATTTCTAATTTCTTCAAGTATAGAACGAACAGTACCAACATTTTCTTCAGTGATTTCATCATTAATTAATTTATTTGCTTTTTCAGAAAGTTTTAAAATATCATGACTTAAAGTTTGTCTTTGTGAAGAATTTTGTATTAAAACTTTTGAAATTGCACTAATTTTATTACTCTGTGCAGAAATCTCTTCCTCTGATTTTTTTATTTTTCCTATAATTTGATTTAAATCACCTAACATATTAGTATTTTCATATTCTGAACCCTTTAAAGTTTCTAGAGATTCACCAATAAATTTTTCTTCAATTTTTTCACCACTTAATTGTTTCCTTGTAACTTTAATGGATTTTCTAGAAAGTTTTAAATCATAAAGATATTGTTTTTTTAATAAAGTGAAATTCTGATCTTCTTGTTTGATTTCAGAAGTTAAACTATCAAGAGTTGTTCTTAAGCTTTCTTTAAAATTGTTTATTTTATCGGGATCAGCTGCAGTATCTTTAGCAAGTTCTTGTTCTAAATCAGAAGAGAGTTGTTCAGCTTCACCAGTTTCTTTTCCAATTTTTTGATCTTGAGGACCTTCTAAGTTTTCTAAATCCTCTTCTACTTTATCTCTTTCAAAAGCTTCTACTAATGAACTCAATAAACTTTTAGAAGACTTTTCACTATAGCTTGAAACAGAAGATGCATCTTTAGATAAACCTAATAATTCCCAGATTAATGTAATAGGGAAAAAAATAATTTTGAATAAAATTTGAATGATACCAAGTTTGTAAGAAATTACTATAATTGCAATAATTACCCCAACCATTATAGGCATAATAAGAGTAGTAGGAATAAGATCGTATAAAGCCATCAAAACTCTTATATATTTATGAATTTATAATAGTTTCTAATGAAATATTTAATATTAGCAAAGCTATATGAAGAAATTGAAAATAATTCTAAGAGAATAGAAAAGACTAAAATTTTGTCTGGATTTTTAAAAAATATTAAAAAAGAAGATTTGAAAAGTGTAATCTATTTGTTGCAAGGAAGAGTTTTTCCTCAATGGGATGAAAAAAAAATTGGAATGAGTTCAAGATCATTATTGAAAGTTATTGAAAAAGCAAGTGGTGAGAGTACAAATAAAATTGAAAATTTATGGAACACAGAAGGTGATTTAGGTTTAGTTGCTGAAAAGTTAATGGTGAATAAAAAACAAAATACATTGTTTAGTAAAAGTTTAAGTTTAAAGAAGGTTGTAGATAATATTTCTAAGTTAACTGAAATGGAAGGTGAAGGTACAGTTAATAGAAAAGTTGGTTTGGTAGCTGAGTTGTTAAGTTCTGCAAGTGCATTAGAAGCAAAGTATATTGTGAGAACTGTTGCTGAAACTTTGAGAAGTGGAATAGGAGATAGTTTAGTAAGAGATGCATTAGTATGGACTTATTACGAAGGTGCAAAAGAAATAATTTTAGAAGATAAGGATAGAGAAGAATATAAAATTTATGCAAAAGAAGTACAAGAATCATTTGATGTTACAAGTGATTTTGGAGAAATTGCAATTTTCTTGAATGAAAAAGGAAGAAAAGGTTTAGAAGAATTAACATTGAAAGTAGGAAAGCCAATAAAAGTTATGCTATATCCTAAGGCAAAAGATATTGAAGAAGGTTTTGAAATGGTTGGAAAACCTGCAATGATTGAAGCAAAAATTGATGGATTCAGAGTTCAAATTCATAGAAATAAAGATGAAGTAAAATTATTTACAAGAAGATTAGAAAATGTAAGTAAACAATTTCCAGATGTAATAAAAGCTGTAAAGGAAAATGTAAGATCAAAGAATGTAATTTTAGATACAGAAGTTGTGGGAATTGATAAAGATACAAAAAGGCCAGTCCCATTTCAAAAAATTTCTCAAAGAATTAGAAGGAAATATGATATTGAAAAAGTTGCAAAAGAATTACCAGTAATGATTAATGTATTTGATGTTATTGAACTGAATGGAGAAAATTTAATTAAATTTCCATTAGAAGAAAGAAAGAAAAGATTGAAAGCAGTTGTAAGAAATAAAGAAAATGAAATTGAAATTTTAGAACATATTCTTTGTGATGATTTGAAAAAAGCTGAGAAGTATTATTTAGATTGTTTAGATAAAGGGTTTGAAGGAGTGATGATGAAAAGTGTTGAAGGAATGTATAAGCCTGGAAAGAGAGTTGGACAAGGTGTAAAAATAAAACCTGTAATGGAACCCTTAGATTTAGTAATTGTTGAAGCAGAATGGGGTGAAGGTAAAAGAGCAAAGTGGTTGAGTAGTTTTACAGTTGCATGTAGAGATGGAAATAAATTTTTAGAAATAGGAAAAGTTGGTACAGGAATAAAAGAAAAAAGTGAAGAAGGAGTTAGTTATGAAGAATTAACTAATCAGTTAAAAAAATTAATCATATCAGAAAAAGGAAGAGCTGTAAAGGTAAAAAAGGAAGTAGTTTTAGAAATTCTTTATGAAGAAATACAAGCATCACCAAGTTATTCTTCAGGTTTTGCTTTAAGATTCCCAAGAGTACATATGTTAAGAGAAGACAAAGGTGTCGACGAAATTTCGAGTTTAGAAGAAGTGAAAAAGTTCTATAAAGATCAAAAAAAATGAAATTTTCATTCAAGACTTTGGTGAAAACTTTCTGTTTTTACTACTTGTGACAGATAAGTTTATATATCAGTGTCCATTATTGTTGTCTGTTACAGTAACAATACGTAACATCATTGGGGAATTGTAAAAAGGGGATTACCCTTGGAGGGAAAAAAACATGATCGTTAAAGAAGATTTTTTAAATAAGTTGAGACAACTTTTTAGCCTAAATTTATATGAAGTAAGAATTTGGACCGCACTATTATCAAGAGGTGTATCAACTGCAGGAGAGCTTTCTGAAATTGCAGACGTACCAAGAAGTAGAACATATGATGTTTTAGAAAGCTTGGAAAAAAAAGGTTTTATTGTAATGAAGTTAGGAAAACCTTTGAACTATATTGCTGTTGAACCACAAGAAGTTGTTGACAGGTCAAAAAAAATTGTTCAAAAAGAAGCTAAATACCATGTGAAAAAGTTAGATAACTTGAAAGGTGGAGAGTTACTTAGAGAATTAGATACATTGTTTAAACAAGGTGTAGAATTTATTGAACCTTCTGATCTTTCTGGAGCACTAAGAGGTAGACATAATGTTTATACACATATGGATACAATGATTAAGAGTGCAAAAAAAAGTGTAATCTTAATGACTTCTGCTGAAGGACTGGCAAGAAAATCTGAAGCTCTAAAAAGTACTTTACAAAGTTTAGCAAAGAGAGGAGTAGATGTAAGAGTAGCAGCACCTATGACAAAAGAAAGTGCAGCTGTTGCAAAAGACCTTATGAGTTTTGCTAAAGTTAGAGCAGTAGATAAAATTAATGCTAGATTCTGTGTTGTTGATGATAAAGAAGTAATGTTTATGGTTATGGACGATAAAGAAGTACATCCAAGTTATGATGTAGGTATCTGGGCTAATACACCATACTTCGCTTCTGCATTAAGTGGCATGTATAATATGGCATGGAAGAACATGAAAGATGGAAGTGCTGCATTAAAGGCACTAAAATAATTTTTTATTTTTTTATAAATTTATCAAAAATAATACTTCTTTCTTTAACAATTTCTGATTTTAAAGGTTTTAAATTCTTTTTAGAATAAGTTCCAGGTCTTGCAGTGTACTTAGACAAGTTTAATACTTCAAAATTCATTTCTTCTAAAAACTTTTTAGTCTCTAAAAAATCTTCTTCAGTTTCTGTAGGATAACCAATAATAATATCTGTAGCTATGTGAATGTCAGGAATATCTTTTCTTAAAGCATTTACTAATTCTTTGAATTGTTCAAGAGTATATTTTCTGTTCATTTCTTTTAAAATTTTATTAGATCCGGATTGAATAGGTATGTGTAAGAACCTCATGAACCTTTTATCTTTGAAAATTTCAACAAAGTCAGGTAAAAATTTTAAAATGTGTTCAGGATTCATCATTCCAACTCTAACTATAAAATCTCCTTCAAGTTTTACCATCTCTTTTAATAAATTTGCAAGATTTGTATCAATATCATAACCATAACAACCAGTATCTTGAGAAGTTAAATTTACCCTTGTACCCTTGAAACCTTTTATTGCGTTTACAATATCAGATATAGAATAAGATTTTAATTTCCCTCTAGCAAATTTAGTAGCACAATAATTACAATCCCCTAAACAGCCTTCTGAGATTTGAATGATTAAAGTATCTTCACTATCTTGCTGAACAGGAAGTTCTAATTTGTTAAGTTTCTTTGAAGAAAAAAGTTCTTTAATTTCTCCATTAATTTGATTAGGTAAATTATTAATTGTATTTGTATCAAAAACACCTTTAACATTTTTTATATTTTTTAGATCTAAAATTTTAGGTAAGCAACCACCAAGATAAACAGGTTTGTTTAAGGATTCAATGTAAAAGATAATTTTGCTTTGAGTTTGATCTTTAACACCACAAGAATTAACTACAATAATGTCTGCTTTCTCCTCGGAATCTACAATTTCAAATTGATTAGTAGATAAAACCCCTTTAATAATTTCAGAGTCTCTTTTGTTAAAAGTGCAGCCAAAGGTTTTTACAAATATTTTCATAGAAATCAAGGTTTTATAGATGGTTTAAAAAGGTTTTGTTCAAGTCTAAAGAACTCTTTTTCATAGCCTGCAGGGAAAGTAACATTAACAGTAGTTTCTAAATTTGTTCCCTTTAGATATCTTAAAGCCTTTAACTTTTCAAGTTCCATAGCATTCTCTCCAACAAGATCTGTATAAATATGAATATCATTTAAAAGATTTGATTTATGAGCTTTTTTTGAAGGATATAAGTTAATCATAAAAGAATGACATTCTCCAAAATGAGGATTTTGTTGACGAATTGCTCCAAGTAAATCTGAATATAAATAAGGAATATTATCTAAATTTTCAAAATATAAATTTACAGTTTCATAAGGAGTATAATCTTCAATAATCTCTTCTTTTCTTGAAAATAATCTAGAAAAAAAAGCTTTCTTTTTTGGAAGATTATGAATAATTGTACCGGAGAAAACAAATCTTAAAGATTTTAATTGTTTTTCTTCCTTTAGTTGTAAGATAAATAAATAAACTCTTTCAGCAATTGTATCAAAGTTAACATTCTTGTATACAATAGTATCTACTTGCTTTAGCCTTGGCATAATTGTTTATAGGAAGAATTAGTTTAAAAAGTTTCTGTTAAGCAGCCTGCTCTTCTATTAAAGGAAATGATAATAAGTTGGAAGTTGGATCGTCAATACTGATGTAAACTGCAATATCTTTATTTGTTATTTTATTCCCTTCTAAATCTTTGTAATTAGATAAATTAGATATATCTTGACCAGCAATTGAGGAAGTAATGTAAATCCTAATACTGTTCTTTCTTCTGTACCTTTTAAAATAAGATCTAATTTCTTCATTTGTCCTATTAGTTTCTTTGAATGTAATTGCAAAATAAACTTCATGACAATCTCCAAAAGAAGAGTTTGCAGATTTTGCAGCATTAAGGTGAGTTGTGTAATCTAAGGAATCTATTCTTGTTGATCCTAGGGGTATAGTAACATAAGGTGCTTGTTCATATCCATTAGGTGCTTTTGAATTTACTTTGGATTTTCCAAGGAAACCAAATAATCCTTTTTTTCTAAAAAAATTAAATTCTGGATTTCTAACAGTTCCATAAAGAGTTACTTTAATGTCTAAAATATCAAGACCTTGGTGAGAGATTAAATAATTCAAATATTCTTTTACATCTTTGTAAGCTTGAGAATCACAGATATTATCAAAGTTTCCATTCCCAAGAATTTTATATTGCATAAGTTGATATGAGTTTAGAGTGTTAATAAAGTTTTCTTATATTAAAGGTCTTAAAACAAAGTAAGGATAATCTTTTATTGAATCTACTTTATCTGATACAATTACAGCTTCTGGTTCTTCAGGCATCTCTTCCAATTCTTTAATTCTAAAACCATATTCGTATTCTTTTAATTTAGAATAGTCAATATCTTTTTCTTTGTAAACATCTAAAGAACAACCTCTCTTTAAAATTCTTAATCCAGCTTCAATAGAATCTTTGTTTTGAAGTAATAAGATAACATTCGAATCTGAACCAATTGGTAAACCACCAGGACCTTGATTAGTTTCAGTGTATAAATAAGCAAAGTGATTAAATAATTCAACATTAATTTTTGTTTCTGGATTTTTTACATCAACAGGAGCATTTGTTTTCTCTACAATATATGCGCCAATCTCTGCAGCTAGTTCCATAGAATTTTTTAGAACCTTATCTGATCTTTTTACAAACACCTTGAAAGTTCCTTTCTTGTAAAGTTTTAATGCTTCTTCTTTGATTGTTTGTAAATCTTGTGAGTATCTTTTAGCATATGAAAATGAAGCTATTCCGAAAACATTTTTTAACTGAGGACATTCTTGATCAGTGTAAATTAAAATTCTTCCCCTCATTCTTCGAACTTTTTCAAAAGGAATTCGATTTATTTTTATACAATCTTTAATATTTTCTCTCAACTTTCTCTCAAAATCTACTCTATTCTTACCTTTGATTGCAATTTCGGCATATTTTACTATGATCATAGGCTTGAAGAGAAATTTAGTGGTATTTAAGTTTGATGGTAAGATTTATAAAAGGTTAAAATTTCCCTAAACTTATGAAATACTTAACTACAGACTCAGTAAGAAGATCAGGTAGTTAGAATTCTATTAATAATTTATTTTTGGAGGTTTATATTATGAAAAAAGTTCGAGATTTTAAATGGAAAAAGAATATTACGGTTAAAGATTTAGTGAATGAGCTAGGTCATGTTGGGTTTCAAAGTATAGAATTGAATAAAGCTTCAGAAGTTTTTGTGAAGATGAAGAAAAATAATGCTAAGATTTTTTTAACATTTACTTCAAATATGGTAACTTCAGGATTGAGAGGATTCTTTGCACAATTAATAAAGTTAGGAATGGCTGATATTATTGTAACAACTGTTGGTGGTTTAGAAGAAGATTTTATGAAAGCTACTGGTGAAGAATTTAATATTGGAACTTTTAACAGTGATGATGTTGAGTTACATGAGCAAGGAATTAATAGAGTTGGAAACTTGACAATCAATAATGAGAGTTATATGAATTTTGAAGACAAGATGTCTAGAATTTTACAACAATTGTATGAAAAGAAGAAAAGATGGGCTGTGTCTGATTTATTGAAAGAGATTGGTTTAACATTAAATGATGAAAATTCTATCTTGTATCAAGCTGCAAAAAATAATGTTCCAATTTTCTGTCCTGCTATAACTGATGGTGCTTTTGGATTTCATTTGTATTTGTTTCAACAGAACCATGAAGATTTTGTTGTAGATGTTGTGAAAGATTTTGGTAATATTTTATTGAGTACATCTCATGATGAGAAGAAAGGTGTTATAGCTCTTGGTGGAAGCATTTCTAAACATCACGCTATACTTTGTACATTATTGAATGGAGGAGCTGAGTATGCAGTTTATATGACCACAGCACATAAGACTTCAGGATCAATGTCAGGTGCTACAACTAATGAAGCAAAATCATGGGGTAAAGTGAAAGATGATTCAGATATTGCTACAGTGATTGGAGATGTTACATTTACTTTCCCAATGGCAATGATTAGGGCTTTAGAAGTTTTAGATGAGGAGGATTTATTGAATGCCTAAATTTATTTTAGATAAGAAAATTGTTTTAGAGAAATATAAAGAGATTGAAGAGATTTGTGATTTGGTTTCTTATAGTTCTAAAACAAATTCTTTAGTTACTGAGATTTTAGAAGAAAATGAAAATTGTATGTTTAGTGTACATTTAGTAAATGAATTAAAAAATATTAAAGATTTGTCAAGAGTTATATTTTTAGCACAAGGTTGGAATGAAGAAGAAATAAAGGATTTAATTTCTAAAAAAATTGACAATTTTGCAGTCGATAATGAGAGAGATTTAGATATTTTATTAAAGTTTTTAGAAAATTATGAAGGCAAAGTTAATTTGTTGCTTAGATTAAAATTAAAAGAACATAGTTTGAGGACAGAAAAATTCTTTGTATTTGGAATGAGTTCAAAAATAATTAATTCCAGAGTTATAGAATTAAAAGAAAATTCTAAGATTGATAAATTAGGCGTACACTTCCATAGAAAAACACAAAATATGAGTGAATGGAACCTTAAAGAAGAAATTTCTTTAGTTTTAGATGAAGAATGTTTGAAAAGTTTAGATTATATGAATATTGGTGGAGGATTACCTTCTGTATATGCAAATACAAATGTGAAAGTTGTTGATGGGATTAAAAAGAAATTGAAAGATTTTAGAGAATGGTTAAATAATTATGAAATAAAAATGATTGTTGAGCCAGGAAGATTTATTGCAGCTCCAGCAGTTAAACTTGTAACAAAAGTTTTGAGAATATATGATAATAATATTATTGTTGATGCTTCTGTATATAACTCAGATATGGATGCTTTGATTGTTCCGGTGAAATTATTAGTAGAAGGAGAATTGAAAAAAGGAGAAGGAGAAGCTTATGTAATAAAAGGAGTTACACCTTGTTCTATGGATCTTTTTAGGTATAGAGTTTATTTGAAAGATCTTAAAGAAGGAGATGAGATTGTTTTCTTAAATGCAGGAGCTTATAATTTTTCTACTGAATTTTGTGATTTAGAAAAGATTGAAGTTGAAACTATAAAATAAAATATGATCCTATAAAGATTAATATAATTGCAATTAATTTTTGAATAAAAATCTTTTTAGACAATTTTTCTCTAATAAATTTAGGATAAACTAAAGTTAAAATAGTTGCTCCAATAAAAGTAAAAAATACATATGTTTGAAATAATGTTGAAACTAAGGTAACAGGAGCTAGAGAAATTGCTGAAAAAAAGGATAGAATCCCTAGTGCAGCAAGTAAACTTGTAAAAAATAAGATTTCTATTCCTTCAAATTCTTTTTTAGAAAATTTATGATAGTGAGTAATAAATAAAATTAAAGAAGTAGTTAAAACCCCAAGACCTACCCAAAAGAAAATTCCAGTAATAGGAATCAGATTTGAAGCAAATTTTACAAAAATTGCTCTCATTGCTAAAAGGAATGAAGAAATTATTGCAAAGAGAAAAGCTATGCTTAATCTTAAATCTGAAAAATTTTTTATAGAAAGTAAAAAAGATCCTATAATTATTGCAAAAATTCCTAAATATTGAATTAATGAAAAAGTTTCACCAAAAAAGAAAAAAGCAAAAATTAAAATAAAAATCCCAGTAATTGAAAATAAAGGAATTATTCTTGAGACTTCTTCTTTCTTTATTGATTTATAATAAAAGAAAAGAGCTAACACATGGAAGACACCAACAAAAAATGCAAAAATCATTGCTGATAAAGAGATTATAAATGTCCCAAAAATAAGAGTATATATTGTGTAAACTAAAAAGAAACCAGGCCCTAGAACCCCAGCCATAATTACTGGATCTTTTAAATCATGAATAATAACATATTTTTCAATCAATATTACAAAGGAAACTAATATTGCTGAAATTAATGTAAGTATTACCCAGTGCATAATTATTAGATAGGTGAAAGACTTTATAAATGTTAAAGTTAGTTATATAAAATAATATAGAGA
>Ga0209249_1000594_pt1 | contig 42796 bp, 55 predicted proteins | sample SaaInlV_200m_DNA_4_FD_184653 | JGI IMG/M metagenome (GOLD analysis project Ga0209249, IMG submission 184653) | Marine microbial communities from expanding oxygen minimum zones in the Saanich Inlet - SI037_S3LV_200m_DNA (SPAdes) (version 2) | ecosystem: Environmental > Aquatic > Marine >...
CTGCTCGCCTATTAAAAGGGAACATGAGCTGGGTTTAGACCGTCGTGAGACAGGTCGGTCTCTGCCTGATGGAAGCGTGAATAACTGAGGGGAAGTTGCTCCTAGTACGAGAGGAACAGAGCAGCGTCGCCACTGGTTTACCGGTTGTCTGATAAGGCAGGCCGGGCAGCTAAGCGATTTAGGCTAAGTGCTGAAAGCATCTAAGCACGAATCCTATCCCGAGACAAGTTATTCTTTCGTAAGATGAAGGTCGGCAGTATAAGACTGCGTTGATAGGGAGGTGGTGTAGATCACAAGCTTCGGCGAGTGGTGAGCCAGCCTCTACTAATAGACTAACATAACGGTTCAGCCACTTACATAGAGACTATGCACGATGAATCATTTTATTCATCTAAGTGGAATATACACGACTTGTACGATGATTTTATTTTAAATCATGCTTAGCGTTAGCTATGCATTTTTCAATTTTAAAATCCACCTAGTGAAAACTATACACGACTAATACTATTTGATCCTACTAGTGGATACTATATTTTTTAGATTACTATTCTTCTAATTCTATATCTTTTTGGAGTTCTTTTGCTAATCCAACCCACCAATCTTTTTGATTTTCAGACATTAAGATAAAAAGATCTTATGTTGCTAATAGATCTGATGATTAATTCTTCAAAGTAATTATTCAAGAATTACTGACAAACTCTAGTCTTTTGCATATTTGATATCTAATTCATTATCTTTTTGTGCTTTGATAACTATTGTATCTCCTAATTTATTGAAAATTCTTTGTCGGCTTTCATTTGTTAGAATCCATCCTAACAAAACATCAAGTGGTAATAGAAACGCTTTTCCAAAACTTCCTATCATCACTCCTTTCAAACTTGGTTTGTCACCATGAATGTCTGTTGTTTTTAAATTAAACATTTTTTTCCCAATTGTTTGACCTGCTTTGAATTCTAAAATTGTCCAATATATGAAAAATAATATACTTGTTGGAATGTATTGAACATTCTCTATCCAAAAATTATCACTTTCATAATCTATTGTTCCAAATGAAACAAAAATTATTACTGTTGAAATACTTGAAATTATGATGAAATCAATTAACCATGCAAAAAATCGGTCTGTCCATTTTGCAAGAATGATTTCTGATTTATCCATAATTGGCAAAGATGTCTTTGATAATAAAAACACATGAAAAGAACATTTACGCTCATTTTTTTAAAATTTATGTTGCTTGTTGAGAAAAAACTCCTTATTTTGATTTAGATGGAATTCAATCGTATTGGTGAATTGCCTTAGAACTTAATAGTCCATTTTTTTAATTAATCTTGGAATCCTTTTTGGTATCGATAAACCCACTCAATGTACTTCTTTGGACATTTCGAAGAAATGAGAAAGATGTTGTAAATCTCTACACTTCACTTTCTCCTGTAATGCAACTTGCTACTGGGGGCTCGATGCTTAACTTTGGTTATTGGTCTTCATCTTGCACGGATCCTATTTCAGCTCAAAATAATCTGTGCACTGTTTTTGGAGATTTAGCAGAATTATCTTCTGGAAAACATGTGGTTGATGTTGGAAGTGGCCTTTCTGCCCCTTCCATACTTTGGAGGGATATTTTCCCTAATCTAAATTTGAATTGTGTAAATATTAATTTCAACCAATTACATTTTTCTGGACCTCAAAAAAATATCAATTTTATTAATTCTTCTTCGATAAAACTCCCTTTTGCAAATAATTCTGTTGATCGTGTTTTGGCATTAGAATCTGCACAACATTTCAAACCCTTATCTGATTTTATTATTGAGTCAAAAAGAATTCTAACAAAAAATGGATTACTTGTTTTGGCAATTCCTATAACTTTTGGAAAAACTTCTTTTAGATCTTTGGGACTTTTGAAATTTACTTGGTCTTCTGAACATTATAGTTTAGATTATTTGAAAAATCTTCTTTCATTACACGGCTTTAGTATTTCTAATGAGCAATTAATCGGATCAAACGTGTATGATCCTCTTGCTGATTATTATGTTGAATATAGGTCTACTTTGAAAAAATTAATTTTAAAAAGTTATCCTGGGTATGTAGAAAATATTCTTTTTAAATCCATCCAAAAAATGAAAAAAGCATCAGAAGAAAAAATTATTGATTATGTTCTTTTGAAATGCACTTTAAAATCTAAATGAATTGTCACATCCTATTTCATTATTATTTTTATGATCCATGAAAATGATGATTTTTATTATTACCTTTTATCATTCTAGATAAAATTTACCTAATCCCTATTTCGTGTAATTGACTAGGTTTTTATTTTTGATGTGTGGATTAATTGTATTGTGACTGATTCTGGTAACTCACTGTATGCTGAAAAATGTAATAGATTACTATCTGAATCTGAGATCCGTTTTGCTGGAATTGTTGATAAAGATGGTCAGCTTATCTCTGGGGGTTTCAAAGAAGGATTGGTTCCATATGAGGATGATGAGACTCGATTACAATCATTTTTAGAGTTTGTATCAAAAGCATCAATTCGAACAGAATACGATGAAAGTTTAGGTCCTATCAATTATCTTGCTGCAAGACGTGACAAGGCTGTTTTGGTAAGTTTTCCATTTCCAATTACTCAAGTGCTCTTACTAATTTCTGCAGAGCCTACTGCTAATATTGAAAATTTGGCTAAAAAAGTTGTAGAAATATTCACTGATGTAAAATAATTATTATTGGAGAAATTCTTTAATTATATTCATTATTCATTTTTAATATGATTCAATATGTTGTGATCTTTTCTTTACTTTTATTTTCTTTAGGTTTTTCCCCTGTATTTGCAGAAGTTAATACGGATAAATCCGTATATTATCCCGGAGACGCAATAACAATATCTGGATCTGTGGTGCCAGAAGACGGTGTAACCTCTATGTCTTTACTGGTGATTAGTTCATCTGATATTGTAAGTATTGCTCAATTAAATATCACAACTGATTCATGGAGCCATGAGATAAAGACGGGGGGTACAGTATGGATACCAAATACAACTTATACTGTAAAGGCAACATACAATGGTGTTTTACAACAAACAACTTTTCTACTTGAAGATCAACCAACATCACCTTCAAACACACAATCCTCATCTTCTGATGATACAAACACTTCATCTAATCCATCACAAGATACAACAAATGCATCTGATGATTCACAACAACAAACATTATTTTCATTTATAGATCCTACTAAAGATCCTCAACACTATATTGACAGATATAATAATGAACAAATTTACAGAGATTGGTTTGATGCTAATTTTCCTGGATACACAATTTATGATGCTGTAGGATTAGATGTAATACCTTTACCTCCACCAGATATCCCGCCTTGGATAAAAAACGTATTCCAATTTTATTCTGAAGGCAATATTGGTGATGATGAATTAAAACAGGCTCTTGTGTGGTTAATACAAGAAGGAATCCTAAAGATTGAGTGAATATGATATTTTTAACTAATTGATTATTTTTAGTATAGTTTTAATTTGATGTCTATAAATTCTAATTACATTGAAAGCAACATTTGGGGCAGGATGTTTTTGGCATGTTGAAGATTTGCTTAGTAAAACTAAAGGCGTACAGTCTACACAAACAGGATACATTGGTGGTCAACTCACAAATCCTACATATGAAGAAGTATGTACTGATAAAACTGGACATGCAGAAGCTGTTCAAGTAGAATATAATCCTGATGAAATATCTTTTGAAGAATTACTTGATGTATTTTGGAATAACCATAATCCTACAACACTTAATCGTCAAGGACCTGACATTGGTATTCAATATCGCTCTGCAATTTTTTATCATGATGAACAACAAAAGAATATTGCTCAAAAATCAAAACAAATCCTTGATGACTCTGGAAAATATGGTGCTTCTATTGTCACTGAAATTGTACCTGCGCCTGTATTTTACAAAGCTGAAGAATACCATCAAAAATATTTCAAAAAATGTGGAATGTAGATTACTTTACAACTAGAACTGGAATTTTTGATGTATGTACAACATAATTTGATACACTTCCAAAGAACATTTCTTTTGTAGGGCTTCGTCCACGTGAACCAATAACGATCATACTAAACTTGTTTTTTCCTTGAGCTAGTTTGACAATGTTATAACCGATCTCACCCTTTACTATTTTTTCATTAAACACTATGCCATTTTGTGCTGATAATGTTTTAGCCTCATCCATGAATTTTTTAACTTCCTTATTGTGAGCGTCTCTAATTGAGCCTATTCCTTTGAATTCTGAATGCGGTGGGGTTTGAAGTGAGTATATTCCGGTAATTGTGGCATTACACTGTCTTGCTAGATTTATTGCCATCTCTAACCCTCTAAATGAATTCTTAGATCCATCTATTGGAACTAAAATTTTTGTAATTTTCTTTTTTATCACAATATTGCTGTATTCTTTAACTTAAAAAACATAATTATTCTGAATTTATTTTAAAAATTAATATTACTAATGATCGCATTATTCACTAAAACTTATCTATTGATGATTAATGATTCTAAAATTATGGAGGAAAAATTTGTCCATGTTGATGATAATAAAATTCGTTATTTGGAATCTGGAAATTCTAAAAAAACACTGGTTTTACTTCATGGTTTAGGTGCATCAGCTGAAAGATGGACTGCTGTAATTCCTATTTTTGCTGAACATTTTCGTGTTGTTGTCCCTGATCTTATTGGATTTGGATATAGTGATAAACCTCTTACTGATTATACCTTGGATTTTTTCTCAAACTTTTTAGAAAAATTCTTCATTGCATCTAATGTGGATCGCCCTATTATTCTTGGCTCTTCTTTGGGTGGACAAATTTCTGCTGAATACACTTCAACACATCCACAAAATGTTGAAAAACTCATTCTTACTTCTCCTTCTGGTGTAATGAAACAAGCTACTCCTGCTCTTGATGCATATATGATGGCTGCAATGTATCCTAATGAACAAAATGCCAAAAATGCATTTGAGTTAATGGAGGGTTCTGGAGAAAAAATTGATGAAAAAATTACTGATGGTTTTATTGAACGGATGAGATTACCTAATGCAAAACTTGCTTTCATGTCTACTATTTTAGGTTTAAAAAATGCTGAAATTATCACAAAAAAATTACAATCTATTATTACTCCAACATTAATTATCTGGGGATCTGATGATCCTGTAATTCCAATTCAACATGCTGATGAATTTGTTGCAGCCATATCTGATTGCAGGTTTTTTAAGATGGACAACTGTGGTCATACTCCCTATGTTCAGGAACCTACCATTTTTGCATCAAAAGTTTTGGATTTTGTTTTGTCAAATTAGATTTATTTAAATACCCTATATTTCCTACAATTACCAATGAATGGTAATAATAACCCATATAATCCAGCAGAAATGTTCAAAGATTGGATTCAAAAGAGTGGAAATGCTCAAACAGAATTCATGAAAAACTTTGGCTCTTTAATGACTGGCCAAACTAGTCAAACTTTCAATCCATTGGATACTCTAAAAGGGGTATCTGATAGTACAAGACAAACCCAATCAGATATGATGCAAAATATGTCTTCTATGCAAAACAAAAGCATGGAGACAATGTTCAGCATAGGTCAAATGCTTCCATCTTTTATGAATTGGGGGGCATACAAAACTAGTGTTGGAAGTAACGGCAGAATTTCAATTCCTGAAGCAGAACGCAATGCTCTTGAATTAGGTGAAGGTGATTTGGTACAAGTAATTATTCTTCCAATAGCAAAAAAATCATCAAAAGCTAGGGGGGTGAAAAATTGAGTAAGAACGAACAGACACATTCAAATCCAAAAGATATATTTTCTGTATATCAGCAAAACGTAGATAAATTCTTCAGCGGTATTAGAACATCAGTACCACAATACCATCAAGCAATTACTAACATACAACAGGAATTCATACAAGCTTATGAAAACATTGCAGATTCAGCAGTAACCCTACAAAAAGAATATGTAAAGAAAGCAGGTATTGCATCAAATATTCCTGAAACTGCAATCAAAGCAATTCAAGATACAACTGAAGAAGTCGTAAAGGCAACATCAATTCAAAACCAAGTAACACTTGCAACTATTGATGCAGCACAACAAAATATCAAAACCTTTAACGACAATGCAAATTCATTTGCTGAATTAAATAGAAACATTCTACAATCTTGGATTTCTGTATTTGCCACAAAGAACAACTAGTGACAAATCTAAATTTTAATTTTTTCCCTTTTTTATGATCTTTCTAGTAGCCATTTACCCAGCTCTGGTAATACTTTCTTTTGTGATATTGAACTAGCAATCATTCCTACATGTCCTGTGGGATACATTCGCAATGTTTTATCTTCACTACCAACAGCATAATGTAATGGCATACTGCATTCAGGTGATACTAGATGATCACCTACTGCAACTTGTGTAAACATTGGCATGTCTATTTTTTTCAAATCTATAAGTTGACCTCCTACATACATTTTATTTTGAATTAGCAAATTATCTTGGTAGATATCTTTAATCCATTGCTTGAATAATTCTCCTGGAATTGGAGGTGTGTCTCCTAACCATTTTTCAACTCTTAGAAAACTATCTACAAATTTTTTATTTTCAATATTTTTGAAAAAATTGACATATTTCTCAATCCCTTGCTCAAATGGTTTGAGCACTGAAAAACAATAATACATGAATTCTGGAGGCATATTGCCTACCACATCTACCATTTTATCTACATCCATGTGCTTTGCAAGATTACTAATCACTGTAGTATCCCTCCAACCATCAATCACTGGGGCGGTTGCGATATAGTTTTTCACACTTTCTGGATGTAATGTGGTGTATGCTGTAGCTATTGTTGCACCTGTGCAATACCCTTGCAATGAAATTTTTTCAGTTGATGATTCATTTTTGACATGTTCAACATATGTGTCTAAATACCCATTTACATAATCATCAAAATCTAAATATTTGTCCATACTAGTAGGGGTTCCCCAATCTAACATGTATACATCAAATCCTTGTTGAAGTAAATTTCGTACCCAACTTTTTTCTGGATGAATATCTAATATGTGAAATCTATTAATCAATGCATATGAAATTAACAATGGAGTTTTGTGTTGTTTATCTGTAAGTGGCTCATAATGTAATAGCCGTGTTTTATCCATTTCTTGAACAACATCGTGTGATGTTACTTCTAAACTAATTTCATCTGGAGCTGAAACTAATTTTGGGGCTTCAATTACATTTTTACTAAATTTTAACATCTCTTCAATTATTTTTGGGTCTATTCTAGATTCATTTTGCATTTTTCTTTATCCCCCTTTTTTTCAATTCCAATTCTAATTTTCCCACACGTTTTTTTAAAGAATGAATTTCTTTGTAAACTTCATCAATCTCTTCTTTACTTGGAAGATTTACTGATTGTAAAATTACATTTGTGATATTATTCCAATGTTTTGTTAATTCTAATTCTTTGGATACCAAGTTACCATAATTTTCTCCAAATTTTTGAGAATCAAATAATTCTGTAAAATCATTATCAAAAATATCTATCCAAATCCTTTTGAATGAATCTATTTGTTCTACATCTTGAGGAACTTCGGGAGCTTTTTGATTAACCTTTTTTTGAGCGACTGCCCAAGTATCTGAAAGCTGTTTGTAGTATTCTGAATAATACTGATTGAATCCCATCAACAACTCATTGATTTCAATTAACTCTGTTGACACTTTTTTAGAATTTGAAGCAAATGCCCTCATTGGTCCAATTGAATTTAATGCCTGTGGTTTACTAGACATCAAATGCATAATATCTGTCCAGAATAGAGACAAGTGTTTGTAATACTCATTAGCCTCTTTAGGCGACTTTGATTGCACAGATTTCTGTAAACACAGATCGCAATAAATAGATCGATTGTTAAATTAGACTAATGGACAATGTTGAAGAGCTAGAAAAAACCTGTCAAAAAATTATCAAACTAAGTACAAAAATGCGCTCTGCAAGATTCATCAATAGCAGAGGACATCTTGTGGCTGGTGGTATGAAAAAAGGACTGTTTTCATTGGAAGCTCAAAAACAAGATGAAATGATGTTCATGGAGCTTGCCTTGCGTGTAAGAATGAGACACGAATTTGATAATGAATTTGGTGAAGTTCATTTCTCAATGTCTTATAGGGACAAAGTAATTGTAATGAGTTTTCCTTTGGCTAACGATGATGTTTTGTTATTGTCTTGTGAGAAAGATATGAATTTTGGAACACTTCCTTTCAAAGTTCTCAAAATAATTGAACCTTTTAAAAAATCTCCTATGAAGACATTCTAATCATAACAACTTAATCTCAGTAATTATCAAATGAATCATGTCTTTGGAACAAGATGTTAATTGGAATGAAATTGAATCTCTAATCAAAATACTTTCTAAAAAAATTTTAAAACTACCTGTGAGTTTTTCAAGCATCACTACTGTAAGTAGAGGTGGATTAATTCCTTCACGTCTACTCGCTGATCACTTGGGTATTAAAACTATTTTTGTAGATAAAAAGAAAATTTTCTCTGAGTCTTTATTTGTAGATGATATTTTTGATACTGGAGATACTTTTAAAAAAATTATATCTAAAACTGATATTCCATCTAAATTGACTTTTGTTACCTTATTTGCACGACGTGGAAAAAAATACCCTCAAAACCTTCTTTATGCTAAAAAAACTAATGATGACGGATATGTTGTTTTCCCTTGGGATAAATTAGAATTTCAAAATTCTAAAAAGTAATTTTTTTTATATTTCTATAATTTTTCTCAATCCTGCACATCTATTTCTAATTGTTACTTCTGTAACTCCTGATGCTTGAGAAATTTCTTTTTGTGATTTTGATTCTCCTATGCTTATACAAGACAGGTATAGTGCTGCTGCTGCAATTCCCATTGGGTCTTTTCCTGCAACTGCTCCTACTTTTTTAGCTAGGGTGAGCATTTCTATTGCTTTACGCTTACATTTTTCACTTAATCCTGCAATACTTGCAATTTTAGATACTCCTTTAACCGGATCTACTACGGGCATTTTTAATTCTAGTTCTCTGAAGATTAATCTATAACATCTTGCAACATCTTTTCTTCTTATGTTGATTCCTCCTGCAACATCATCTAATGTTCTAGGAGTTTCTGTGTTTCTACATGCTGCATAAATGCATGCTGCAACTAGACCTTGAATTGAACGACCTCTAACTAATTTTCGTTCCATTGCTTTTCTGTAAATGTAAGCTGCTTTCTCAATTACTGCATCGGTTAAAGCAAGTTTATCTTTTAATTTGTCCATTTCATTAAGTGCTTGCCTTAGATTTCTATCTGCAGAAGAATTTGCTTGACTTCTACTATCCCAAGTTCTTAGTCTTTCAATTGAACTTTTCACACTTGCAGATAGCGGTTTTCCTGTTGAGTCTTTGTTAGCTGCTCCAATTACTGTTGATAATCCCATATCGTGCATTGTAAGTGATGTTCCTGCACCTGTTCTTGCTTTGTTGCCTTCATCACTTGAAAATGAACGCCATTCTGCACCTGTGTTTGTAATTTTATCATTTAAAACTAACCCACATTTTCCACAAAATAACTCTCCTGTATTTTCATCTGTAATTATTTTTTTGTTAAGGCATGAAGGACATTTTGGTGTGGCTAGTTGTTGTTTTTTAAGCACGATATGACTAATTCTCAATTTTCATTAATATCCATTTTACAATCATTTTGAAGGTTAATTGTGTGTAGGACAAGCTAATTTTTGCTTTTGAAATTAATTAGTTCAAACTAACTCAAAAGACAATATGCGTATGATGGTGAGAGTGACGGATACATTATGTTATCTTGTTCTTCCACATGATGTAATCCAATGGAATGTCCTAATTCATGTGTCATAATATCTTCTACACTTTTTACATCGTACAATTGGAAACTTCCATCACAATTATAATCGCCTAAAGTTACTTCGACTACCCCTTTTCCTAAATGTGCATGTCCTAACACCCCTTCCCCTATGTCTCGAATTACCCATGTAACCCAAACATTTGCTTCATATTTTTTATTTGTAATTTCAAATTTCATTTTAGCTTTTTCATTATTAGTACTCAATTCTTGTTTTTCCCAAAAATTAAATGAATTAGTTAATGTACTTACATGATCTAATGGTAATCCTGTAGGTTGTTCATTTATGAACACCTTGTAATTGATAATGTATGTGTCATCAATTACCTCAAAACTCGGATCTGGAAAATTATCTGATGCTTTTTTGACTTCATTCTCAAAATTCCATTTGATATAATCCCTCAGAAATTTTTTTATCACATCTTGACTTGGATTTGGATATTCTATGTATCTTTTTTCTTTGGATATGTTGTTTGAAATATCTTTTATGTATCTTTCAAACAAATAAAATTCATTGTCTAATTCTTCTTGTGTTCTTTGAATTGGCTCTTCTTGATTTACTATGATGATATTTGATTCTACCATATATTGAATTCCTGAAATAAATGCATCATCATCAATAGAGCCATCTGCCCACCAATTTGCATTATTTTTAACCCACTCTGGAATTTTCCCTTCTGATGTTTCCTGTGTTTCTATTTGTGGAATTTGTATTATTTTTTTATTTATCAGATATGCTATGGCTGATGCAAATTCGTTATCATTTACATCTCCATCTGCCCACCATTTCGCTATTGGTTTTATCCATTGTGGAATCGATGTAATTTCTTCTTTTTCAAGGCCTTTTGGCTTGTCTGTTGGATTGTATGGATATTTTGAAATTACTTTTCCTATGAATTCTTTATAATTTTTAATTACTATGCTGTTTGGTTTTTCTTTGGAAGCTTCCTCAAAATATTTGGCGGCTTCTTCATATTCTCCCAAATTACCAAATCCTACGCCCATACCTGCTAGTGCAACCACATCATTTGGATTATATTGTAAAATTTTGAAAAATTGCTCCAATGATTTTTCATGATAATTTAGATTGCTTTGAGCTATTCCTTTCATTTTTAACGTTGAAATATTATCTGGAAAATTTTCTAATATTTCATCATACATTATTATTGCCTCTTTGTATTCTCCATTAACAAAATGTATTTTTGCTAGATTAAACATGGATTCTGCACTTTTTGTTTGAGCGAAACTATTTTCAAAAATTATTGTTGAACTAAATAGAATTATAGCAAAAAAATAAAACACAATTTTTATTTTCATATTGACAATTTTATGTCACTTTATTTCTATTTTATACTTAATTCCACATCGCTCAACTGTTTGAAATTATCTTTATTGGTAAATCTTTAATTTATTCATGGTTTTTACTTTTGTATTGACAAAAATTGGAGTTGGTGATATTATCTATGATCTACGTAAAAAAATCCAACAGGTACAACTAGAGTTACAACAATTAGGTGATCCTGTTTCTGATATTCCTGAATTAGTTTTATCTGCAAATTTACTACGTTCCAATGACTATCTTTCAAAGATAAATGACAAAAAATCTCAACTACTATCTGCTTATGCGCAATATTCTAATGCGTTAGAAGAATTACTTTCATCTGTTTTTGATATTCAGCAAGATTTGAAAGATATTCTCAAAGAACAATCATCTATGATTTCATCTAAACCAAAATCTAAACCAAAATCTAAACCAAAATCTAAACCAAAATCTAAACCAAAATCTAAAAAATGAATCTATTTTTATAAATGAATTACATCGCCTGCAATTATTTTTATTATTTTGTTATTGCTATTGACTACTAATGCCCCATCATCATCAATTTTTATTGCTTTTCCCTTGACTTTACCATTTACGGTATCTATCTCCACTTCTTTACCTATAGTTGATGATCTTTTTGTCCATTCTAAAATTATTTTTTTTATATCTCTTTTATTTAATGACTCATAAATTTTTTCTAATTCTATAAAAAACACTTGTACAAAATATGGTGCTTTTACATCTTTTTTGTAATCTCCTAACGATGCAACTCCATAAAAATTTGGTGTGTTTTTTAATTTTTTTTCTATATTTTTAACATCTACATCAAAATTAATTCCTACTCCTAACACTAATTTTTCAATTTTATTTGACTCTAATGATACATCTACTAACATTCCTGCAATTTTTTTACTTTTGATTGTCAAATCATTTGGCCATTTTAATTCTGGTGAAATTTTAAACACCTGTTCTATTGATTTTGACAATGCCAATGATGATGCAATTGGAAATAATGTTGTAATGGAAATATCAAATTTTGGATATAAAATTAATGATAACCAAATCCCTCCTTTGGGAGATACCCATTTTCTTCCTGACCTTCCTTTCCCACCTGTTTGTTTTTCTGCAATGATCACTGAACCGTTATTTGTAGGATTATCTGCCATCTTTAATGCCTGATTCTGTGTAGATTCTAGTGAATCAAAATAATATGCCTGCTGTCCTATGGTCTTTGTTTTGAGTCCGTTAGTAATCTCCCATGGTAACAGTAAATTTGAATTTGAAATGAGTTTGTATCCTAATTTTTGTTTTGATTCAACAACGTAGCCTAATTCTTGAATTTTTTTTATGTGCTTCCAAATTGCAACCCTGCTAATTCTTAGAACATCACTTAGGTCTTGTCCTGATAGATACTCTGTATTATGAGTCTGTAAAAATTTCAGAACTTTTACTAGTCCTGGATTGTCAAAGGAGTTAAAAATCAACTATGGTTTGTTTTTAATTCAAGTATAAAATACTCACTAGAAACCAATATCAAAATCAAATCCGTCATCATCCATGCCTCCACTATCATCCATTCCGGGATCTCCTCCTTCTGGCATGCTTTCTGCTGGAACATAATCTGTCATTGCCATGCCCATCATGCTAAACATCATGCTAAACATCATCATATCCATAACGCCAAAAAACATCATCATTGGAAAAATGGACTTGTTTTCATCTAATTGCTGTTTTAATTTCTCCTTGTCTCCTGTTTTGTAAATTAATGACATTTGATTCCATTTTGCTTGTAATTCATGAACTCTTTGATCAACTTCTTTAGAACCTTTTTCTGTAGTTTTAATTTCTACTTTCTCTCCTAACCATCCTTTCTTTTTTTCTACTTTGATAAATCCTCTATTTTCCAACTGTTCTAAAATACCGTTTAATTCATTAGGTTCAATTTGAGTTATTTTTTGAATTTTTTCAAATTTTTTAAACCCATGTTTTATTGCACCTAAAACAATTACATCTTTGGGTTCATCGTTCATGAATTTTGACTTTAATCTCTTTTAAAAAATCCTTTGCTTAATTCAAAAATTATATTCTTCATGCTTCTAAACTGTTTATGGAAATTGATGAACATACAGATGATCAAATTCGTGAAATTTTATCATTAAACAAAGTTGCAGTAATTGGGATGTCTAAAAATTCTTCAAAAGCTGCTCATTATGTGCCTAAATATCTCTCAGATAATGGATATGATGTAATTCCTGTGAATCCATCATCCAATGAAATTTTAGGTAAAAAATGCCATGATTCAGTTTTGGAGATTGATGAACCGATTGACATTGTGGGTGTTTTTAGACCTTCAGATCAAGTACTTCCTTTTGTAAAAGATGCAATCAAGAAAAAACCTAAAGTGATTTGGCTACAAGAAGGTATTCATAATTCTGAAGCTGAAGAATTGGCAAAAATTCATGGAATTAAAGTTGTTTTTAATAGATGTATGTTGGCAGAACATCGACGATTGAATTAAAATGACTAATTTTGAAATTTTTTATCATGATTTACTTGACTTGGTAAAAAAACATGAAGCAAAAAATACTCCCTTAAAAATTGAAAAAGATCTTGAAAATGACGTTGTCAAAATCTTTGGTGAACAAATCACTTCTTTAGCAAGAGCACAAAATGGATTAAATGATGTTGCCGAACTTGCATATGCTACTGCTGAACACCATCCTTATTGGAATTTACTTTACAATTGCTCTGAAATTGCAAATACTGTTTTAGGAAAATGGAAATCAACTTTATCTGAAGAAGATTTATCTGATGTTGATTGGGCTCTAAAAGAATTACATCAGTCCCTTGAAAAAATCAAAACAAAAAACAATCAAACTCCCTAGACAGAGATAAATATTCTGAATTGATTATTTGTGTATGTCAATCAAATTAGGGTTAATCGGTAAAACTAATACTGGTAAAACAACTTTTTTTAATTCAGCTACATTATCTTCTGAAGAAATATCATCATATCCCTTTACTACCACTACTCCAATTACAGGAGTTGCACATGCCATCACTCTATGTGTTCATCCTGAATTTAAAATTCAAGATAATCCTAATAATTCAAAATGCGTTGAAGGTTGGAGATACATTCCAATTGAATTAATTGATTTACCTGGGTTGATCAAGGATGCCTGGAAAGGGAAAGGTCTTGGTAATCAATTTTTATCAATTGCAGCCCAATCTGATGCGTTACTTCATGTTGTTGATGCCTCTGGCGGTATAGATTCTTCTGGTAAAATTACTAAAATTGGAGATGGTGATCCAATAGCTGATTTTGCAGATATTGAAGAAGAATTAACTCTATGGTATCAAAAAATTTTAGAAGGAAATAGAGAAAAAATTTCAAAACTCATTCAAGATGGTTCTGATGTTTTGGATGCTCTTACTGATCTTTATCGCGGAATTGGTGTGACTAAAAATCATGTTAAAGATACCTTTTTACAAACTGGATTGGATGGAACACCATTTGATGACTTTAACATGGTTGATAGCAAAAAATTTGCTTTTCATTTAAGGAAAATTTCTAAACCCACTTTGATTGTTGCAAACAAAGTTGATGTTGAAGGAGCTGATAAAAATTTTAATAGATTACGAGAACGTTACAACGATACTATTGTAATCCCTGTAAGTGGGGACAGTGAATTTAGTTTGAGACGTGCAGAACAAAAAGGATTGATAAAATATTCTCCTGGTTCTGAAGAATTTGAAATTCTCAAATCCAAAGATCTTACTGAAAAACAAGTTAATGCACTGAATTTTATTAAAAAAGGAATCATGGGTGAATATATGAGAACTGGAGTTCAATTTGCAATTAATGTCGCAGTTTTTAAATTATTAAAAATGAATTCTATTTATCCTGTAGTAAATGAAGACAGTCTTACTGATAAAAAAGGACGAGTCTTGCCTGATTTATTCCTGTTAAAAGATGGTGCAACAATAAATGATCTTACAAAAGAAATTCACACTGATTTGATCAAAGGACTACTATATGGAAAAGATTTGAGATATAATCTACGATTGCCTGTGGATTACCAGTTAAGAGATAGAGATGTCGTATCTCTAGTTAGTGCTGCAAAAAAACAATCTAGTTAAATTATTTGAGCCTGTATTTGATAATTTTTCTTAAAATAAATCATTTAAAATTTTTTATTTTATAATTTTTGTAATTTAACTTAGTTTCATGTATGAATCTTCTACAACTGATAAATCTGAAAATATTTCTGGATGTATAATTTTTGCTAAAATTTCAATACCTTCAATTGTTCTGATACTTGGTTTACTGAAAAATGAATTTGCGTCTACTGCAAATACGTTTCCTTTTTTTACTGCCTGTAGTTTATTCCATTCTTGATCATTTTTTAAAAATTTTTCATACTCTGTTTTGGTTCTTTTAACATCAAACCCACAAGGCATTAAAATTATAATTTCTGGTTCTACATTTGTTATTTTTTGCATTAACATTCTTTGTGAGTGCTCCCCTGTTTTACTTATCATGTTAACTCCTCCTGAAATTTTAATCATTTCTGGAACCCAATGACCTGCAGTAAAAAATGGATTGACCCATTCAATTGCTACTATTCGTGGTTTATTGATTATTTTTTTATTTTTTATTTTCTCAATCCTAAATTCTAATTCTTTTTTTAATTTCTTACCTTTTTCTTCTCTGTCTATAATTTTTGCAAATTCTGTAATTCCTTCAAGTATCTCTTTTACACTGTGAGGATCCATTGAATAAATTTCAGGTTTTGTTTCTAACATTTCCACTGCTTGTTGTATTTGATTTGTATGTGCAGCACATACTTCACATGTATTTTGTGAAACGATCAAACTGGGTTTTGCATTTTTAATATTTTCTTTATCTAAAACAAAAATATCTTGACCGTCATTCATTAATTTACACGTAATCTCGTCGATTTGTTTACTGTCTAAATTCTCTGAATCTATTACGGTATTGATAATTTTGGGCTTGTTTTTTGCCTCTTTTGGGTATGTACACTCGTGAGTTACGCCTAAAAGTTGCTCTTGTGCTTCTAGAGCATAGATTAATTCTGTGGCACTTGGTAGAAATGAAACAATTCTTTGCAATTATTTTTTTACATTGAGATGTGATTTAAATCTCATTAGTTGATCTTGACTCAATGTTTTCTATTAGGCAAGTTAATAGACATTTGATAATTTTTATCCTCATGTCTTTGAATTCACGTGATATTCGAACTGCAATTGAAGCAAAATGGCATGAGTCTCTTTCAAAATATGGACATTTGTTTTCTTCTGATTCACTTAGTGGTACTAGCCCTCCATCTGTTTTTGTTGGTTCGTATGGATATCCAAAAGTTTCAGTTGGTCCAATGGTCCCTCCAATACATGGTGATACAAGCATACTTGATAGTCCAGAAAAATGGAAAGGTAAATCTCTAGAAGAGATTGTAAATTTTAGATTAAATTTAATTCGTGGTGTAAAAAAAATTCCAAATGAGCAAACCGATGGACGTTACATTGAGAGTCTTCAAGAAGTCACAATGTCTTCAAAACCTACTGATTCTGATTTATTATTTCAAAAACCAACATCTCCCAAAGTTTCATTGGATGGAGAGGGTGCTCCCTTTGGGCCTGTAGGAGAAATAAAAAGTGCAAAATTTTCTGGAACTAGTTCTGTAAAATCTATTGAAAAAATATTCTATGATAAAGATTTGAAAGCACAAGATGCAGTAATGACTTTGTATAATTCTGGAATTGAAATCTCAAAAATTCAAAAATGTTTTAGCATTGGTATGATGGGACAAAAAAGAAAATTGGTTCCTACAAAATGGAGCATAACAGCTACTGATGATATTATTTCAAAATCCCTTACAGGTGAAGTTTTAGATTATGGTTTGATTGATTCGTATAAAATATTTTCATATGAGCATTTGGGGAATTCTTTTTCTGTTGTTTTATTCCCACATCGTTGGATCTATGAAATGATTGAAGCTTGGTATTCTAATGGAATATTGGGATTTGGCTCTGATCATGAGGATGCACGTGGTATTCATCACCCTCCTGCCATTGCTGGTGCGTATTTTGCAGCCAAATTGGGCGTCTTGGAGTATCTAAGTGAGAAAAAAATTCAGGCAGGTGTGATTATTTTGAGAGAAATCAGACCTGAATATGCAATTCCTGTAGGTGTGTGGCAGGTTCGAGAAGGTATTCGTGAGGCAATGAAGCAGAAACCAATACTTTCTGATAATTTTGATAATGCATTACATTTGGCATCTCAAAAAATGAGTGTCAGTAAATCTGAATGGCTTTCTCATGGAAACATTTCTACATTAATGAGACAAAAAACACTATCTGACTTTTTTTAGACTGTTAATTCTGATCTTTTCAAATAACAGAGCATAAATTCTAGATTTCAAGTAAAAAATTAACTAATGTCTGAAAATATGGAAAATAATTTTTCAAATTATGGTGTGTATGATGTTGATGATGCTTTGGAACTAGTTCTTCCTGACACTGAGATCAAAATTGAACGTGTTAGTGAAAATGCATTTTCTTATTTTAGAAAAAATTCTGATGGTGAAATTATTGAAAAAATGATTCCTGTAAAATCTGAAAAAATAAAAATTGAACTAGCTCCTGTTAGACCTTTGAATCATCCAGCTCGAAGAACAAATTATGTTTTTTTAAAGTTTGATAAGGAAATCTACCTCAGTTCAAATTCAGCAGCTAGTATTTTTGTTCATTGTCCAATTGAGATTGGCGTATTTTTAATTAATGATTCTGATAAAGAATCCTTGGATTGGTTTACTTGTAACTCATTGAATTCAAGATTTGGTCTTTATGGCTCTCCTGATACTGGAACTTTGTGCAAATATGCTGAAGTTACATTGGCAACTGATATGACTGATTCAATTCCTTATGTTGAGGGTGTCATGAAAATTATAATCGAAAATAATTTAGACTCTGGACAAACTATCAGTAAGGTTATTTTCCCAATCACTGATAATTCATTATACTATGAGGATTCTAAAATTATCCTTGATGGGCTGAGAGTTACTTTAAGAAAACGTGCAGTTGTAAGTATAGCCGATGTAAAATCTGAATCACTAAACACTGATTGGACTAAATCTCCAACTTGGGAAGATACAACTGTCAGTACTAGTATGGAGATGGGATTAGAGTAATGCCTTTAGAATTTCTTCAGAGTCTATCTGAAATTAGCATAGTTGGAACTCTGACATTACTTTCATTATTGATTGGCGGTATAATTATGGCTGGCGGTATCATTACTGCTAAAATTATAAAATTATTGTTTAACAAGTACTATGCTCCAACACTGCCTAAAGACACTGCTCAAAATCTCGGCAAGCTAATCTATTTTGGAATAATAATAATTTCATTTTTAGCATTTACCTCCAGTCAGGGTATTGATTTGTCTGGCATCATGGTTGCTGGTGGTATTTTTGCAGTTGTAATTGGATTTGCAACACAATCTGTTGTTTCCAATTTAATTTCGGGCATTTTCCTTATTGTTGAAAAACCTGCAAAACATGGTGATACAATTCAACTTCCTGACATGGGAATATCTGGTACGCTTTTAGATATTGGAACTTTCTCTAGTAGAATCCGAAAATTTGATGGAACTGTAATTAGAATTCCAAATGAAAAATTTTTCACATCCAATATTCGCTCATTAACTGTTTCAACAGTTAGGCGAGCTGAGGCAATGGTTGGTATTTCTTATGCTGATAACATTGAAAATGCCATATCTGTAATCAAAAATGAAATTAAAACTACAATGCCTTTTGTACTTCAAATGCCTGAACCTGAATTTAGAGTTGAAGAACTAGGTGATTCGAGTGTAAATATTCAAGTTTTGGTATGGCATCCAAAAGATGATTGGAGTCAAGCCCAGCCAATCCTACTTACTACAATTAAACGTGCACTTGATAAATCTGGAATTGAAATTCCTTTCCCTCAACGTGTTGTTTGGGATGCAAAAAATTAATTTTTATTTTCGGTGACTAGTTTTTTCTCATTATGTTTCTTTTTTATCAAACTAAACATTATCATTCCAACATTGATTATTGATATAATTTCAATCAAATCTACTCCATACAAGAACCAATCAATCACTGGATGAACTCTTGACACAATTCCTGCCTCTAACATAATATCTGCATTCCATACCATGTGGGGAACTTGAATGAATTGAATTATTGCAATAATTACTATGCTTCCAAGAATTTTATTTTCATACCAATTCCAAAATTTATTCCAAATATTCATGCTGATAATTAATTTATAATTCTAATAAAGGCAATGAAAATTAGATGAAACTAATTAGACACTCCTAATTTTTTTGGGCATGAAAATAATTAGGGTACACTAAGAATTAAAATTAATTTTCAGATTTAATTTTTTCTTTTTTCATCCAGATAGTTTTTTCTTTATGATCAATTAATTCTATATTTAATTCGTTTAACTTATCTCTTATTTCATCTGCTTTTTTAAACTGTTTTTCTTTTCTGAATTTTTCTCTATTTTGAATTAAATTGTCTATTTCTTGTTTCTTACCTTCAGTCATTTCTGGAATTTTCAAACCCAAAACATTCATCATTCTTATTAATTCTTTTTTGAACATTAGTGATTGTTCTTTTCCAAGTTTTTCTTCAGCAGCTAATCTGTTTGTTTCTTTGACTAGTTGGAAAAATGCAGATAGTGCCAAATGCGTGTTAAAATCATCTTCTAATGCATCATCAAACTCCGTGCCTATTTTTTTGATTATCTCACTAGAATCTTCTTGATTTCCACTATTTGCATGGATTAATTCATAATAACATGTCTCGACTTGTCTCCATTTTGTGAGGTTTTCTTTTAGCATATCTTCTGAATAATCTATGACTTTGGAGTAATGGCCTGACAAACAAAATAACCTAATAATATTTGGTCCCCAATTATCTAAAACATATTTTATTGATTTTGTATTTCCCAATGACTTTGACATTTTCTCACCTTCTATTGTTACCATTCCTACATGCATCCAGATTTTGGCAAAAGGTGATTCAGTACAAGCTTCTGACTGTGCAATCTCATTTTCATGATGTGGAAAAATTAAATCTCGTCCACCCCCATGGATATCAAAATTTTCTCCCAGATACTTTACACTCATAGCTGAGCATTCAATGTGCCATCCTGGTCTTCCTTTTCCCCATGGGCTATCCCAAACTGGATTGTCTTCTGCAAATTTCCATACTGCAAAGTCTAATGGATCATTTTTTGCTTCATCTACTTGAATTCTTGAACCTGATTGCAATTCATCTATTTTCTTTTTTGATAATTTTCCATACTTTGGAAATTTTGTTACTGAAAAATAGACTCCATTTTTTGATACATATGCAACATTTTTTTTAATTAATTCTTCAATAAATTTTACAATATCTTCAATGTGCTCTGTTGCTTTTGGATAGTTTGTTGCACGTTTTACATTTAGTCCATCAAAATCTCTAAAATAATTTTCAATGTACCTGGTACTGATTTCTTCAGCAGTTGTATTTTCTGTATTTGCTTTATTGATTATTTTATCATCAACATCTGTAAAATTCTGAATAAACTCAATTTCCCTTCCTTTTGATTCTAGGTATTTTCTTAATACATCAAAAACTATGATTGTCCTTGCATGTCCTATATGTGATTCATCGTATACTGTAACTCCACAAAGGTAAATTCTAATTTTTTCTGAATCTTCTAACTTTTGCTCTGAATTTCTTAGTGTATCTTGGAGTTTCATTATTCTTCTATGCCTGGTTTTTGTGCTAACAATCTTTTATGTTCGCTGTTTTCATTTAATTTTAGTATTTTTTCTATTACTGGTCTTTCAATTTCTGTAATTCTTTGAATTTCATCAACTGATAGTTTTTTCTCAAATAAACAATACAAAATTGAATCTATCTCCTCATATGAAATCCCTAACTCACTTTCTGCTTCATGATCTTTCCACAAATGTGGACTGCTCTTTTTTGAAATCACATTTTCTGGTACTTTTAGATATTTTGCAATTTCTCTTACTTGAAGTTTGTACAGTGATATGATTGGGGTGATATCTGATGCACCATCTCCATGTTTTGTAAAATAACCTATCTTGTATTCACTTTTGTCACTTGATCCTAATACTAGATAATTTTTTAGATTTGCATAATAATACAAAATATTTGTTCTAACCCTTGCACGTAGATTCCCTCTAGCTTTTTCATTTGGTTCTAAATACATTGAATATTCTTTTACGATTGGGTTAATGTCAATTAGTTTGTATTCTATTCCTGTCAGTGAAATCATCTTTAGTGCATCTTCTGTTTCTGATTTTGGTGTGATTTCTGTATCTGGCATAATTATTGCAAGTGTTTTTTCTTTTAGATTTCTTTTACAAATGTATGTGAGAACTGCTGAATCAACCCCTCCACTTAATCCTAAAATTAATCCATTAGCATTTGTCTTTTTAATTTCATCTATGAGAAACACTTCAATTTTTTCTGTGATTTTAGAATAATCTTGATTTTTAATTTCATCTATAATGTCTTGATTCAATGATTACTTTGCAGAATTTCTGAGAATAAAAAGTGTGCCTAATCTTGATTTTTTATATGTCTACGTAGATGCCGTCATCTCTTGTTTCTACAGTATATGTCTCAAGTTTAACATCTTTGAGATAATCTGTGAGTTGGCCTGTTTTGATGTTATAATGCCAAAAGTGTAATGGACATTCTACGATATCTCCATCTAATTTACCTGGTGCAATTGATCCATCTTGATGAACACATAGATCATCTATGGCATGATATCCATCTTGATTGAAAATTGCAATCTGCTTATTTTCTATTTTGAAAGCTTTACCTTTACCTTTCTCAATCTCTCCTTTTTCAGCAATCTTTTTCCAAGTCAATGAATAAGTGATTTTTTTGTCATTTATTTACATTCGCATGAGTTGTGTTTTTATAGTGTTTTTTAATTTCCGTTTTTATGAGTAAAGTAAAGTCTAGTCCAAAATTAATCAAAGAAGGTAAACTATCTTATGAATGGGCAAGATCTCATATGCAAATTTTAGATAATACAATTAATCGATTAAAAAAATCAAAACCTCTCAAGGGCATCACTCTTGGTTTTTGTCTACACGTTACAAAAGAGACATCTGTTTTACTTATTGGTGCTAAAGAATTAGGTGCAACAGTTGCCGTTTGTGGTGGTAATCCTTTAACCACTCAAGACAATATTGCAGCATTTTTGGCATCTGAGGGAATTCATGTTTATGCATGGCATGGTCAATCTGTTAAAGACTATGATTGGTCTATTGATCAAGTACTCAAACATAAGCCAACTATTCTCACTGATGATGGTGCAGATATGAATATCAAAGCACACTTTGATAAGCGATTCAAAGATATGGAAGTCCTTGGTGCAACTGAAGAAACTACTGCAGGTGTAACTAGAATTAGAGCCGTAGAAAATCAAGGTAAATTGAGATATCCTGTAATTTTGGTTAACGAGGCATATACTAAACATATGTTTGATAATCGATATGGTACTGGACAAAGTACTATTGATGGTTATTTGCGTGCAATGAATTTGCTTATGGCATCAAAACGTGTTGTAGTTGTTGGCTATGGCTGGGTTGGACGTGGTGTAGCATCAAGATTTAATGGAATGGGTTCTAAAGTTATAGTTACTGAAGTAGATCCTGTTAAAGCACTAGAGGCACATATGGATGGCTTTGAGGTAATGCCTATGGCACAAGCAGCAAAACTTGGTGACATGTTTGTTACCTGTACTGGAATGACTAGTGTAATTAGAAAAGAGCACATTTTAAAAATGAAAGATGGTGCCATTATGGGTAATGTCGGCCACTTTGATCTTGAGATTGATGCTGAGTTTTTACTAAAGAAATCAAAATCTGTTAAAGAAGTTAGACCTACACTTGATGAATGTGTTTTACAAAATGGCAAAAAAGTTTACTTAATTGGAGAAGGCCGTCTTGCTAATTTAGTTTCTGCAGAAGGACATCCGCCAGAGGTTATGGCTCAATCCTTTTCAAATCAACTTTTGTCTGTAATGTATATTTTGAAAAACCATAAAAAAATGGAAAATAAAATTATTGATGTTCCTAAAGAAATTGATATTCAGATTGCATTTGATGCCCTAAATGCAATGGATGTTAAAATTGACAAGCTTACTCCTGAACAAGTAAAATACGCAAATAGCTGGTAATTTTTAAATTATTTCAAAATCTGTTCTACTTACCTAATATTCTCTAATTACTTATTCTGATAATGCTTCTGTATGTGACTTTGATTTTTTAAATACTGCTGATAATTTCTTATTTATTTTATCCATATCTTGCTTTGATATTGTAGGCGTTTGATTTTTTACTATTTTACATTCTACAGTTATGGGTAATTCTTTGATATTGGAATACTGCTCATATGTGAGTTCTACAATTTCAGATTTTATTTCCCCATCAAATCTAAATTTTACTAATAATGGTGATACTGATTCAGTTTCCAACTATGTCTTCGATATTTTATTTGATATTTAAAACTAAAGCACTGATGCTGAATTTCTGAGTATGGTTTGTGATAGTTGTATGCTGTCCTATTATTTTCAAACGTATATTGTTTATTGGATCAGCATTTTATGTGCATTCTCGATATTTTGTGTTACTTGTATAATTTTTCCCATATCAAATGGTTTGTAAATAATCCCACTAGCTCCGATTTTCTCTAATTTGTTTTTCAATTCTGTTGATGTGTCACTAGTTACAATGATTATTTTTGCTTGTAGTGATATTTTTTTAATCTCTATTAACGCATCTGTACCGTTTAATTTTGGCAAGTGAATCCTATTCAACTGGTTTGAAAATGTTGGAATTACGTGGGGAGAATTTTGATGAACGTGAAAAAGTTATAGTAGAATATTTTGATAATGATTCTGAAGAATTACAGACTATCAGCGGGGTTGTAACATCTGATGGAATATTTAGTATTCCATTTGAAATTGTAGATGATACTTTTGATGAATCCATAATGTTTACAATAACTGTTGGAGATACTGTACTGTATCAGGTATTATCAATATCGTGAGCTGTATTTCATGACCCTAGTTCAAGATTATCCTTGTTGGATGTGTGGTGCTGAAATTGTTGAATATTTTGAGGTAAAATATGCTGGTAGACGAGGAAAATGTATTGTTTGTAAAATTGACTTTCCATTGGATTGATAATTTGATATGTTGGTTTCTGATTCATAATTTTTCTACATTTTCTTTCTATTTAGCTAAATTCTTAACCTTGATCCTGTTCAAAATAATGTCTGATGAACAAGAGAGCAATCATTACAAGTGCATTACCTTATGCAAATGGAGAAATTCATTTGGGTCATGTTGCATCAACATATCTTCCAGCAGATGTTACTACTAGATTTTTAAAACAAAATGGTGTTGAGGCATACTATGTTTGTGCATCTGATGATTTTGGAACTCCAATTTTAATTCAATCCGAAAAAGAAGGCAAAACACCTGCAGAATATGTTGCTCATTGGAATAAACGTGATTATGATGATTTTTCAGCTTTTAACATCAATTTTGATTATTTTTACAAGACTAGTTCTTCTGAAAATATCCAATTTGTTCAAGATGTGTTCAAAAAACTCAATGACTCTGGTCATATTTACCAAAAAGAGATAATTCAATTTTATTGTAATAATGATAAAAAATTCTTACCTGACAGATATGTGAAAGGAATTTGTCCTCACTGTAAAGCAGAAGATCAGTATTCTGATTTATGTGAGAGTTGTGGTCGTGTACCTGAAGAAATAATTGATCCAAAATGTGCTCTTTGCGGTCAACCTCCAACTAAAGAAAAAACAAATCATTATTTTTTTAAACTCAAAAATTTTGCAGATTCCTTGTCTACTTGGCTTGATGAAAATAATAATCTCCAAAAAGATGTTAAAAAATATGTTCAAAATTGGATTAAATCTGGATTAATTGATTGGGATATCACTCGAGATATTCCTTGGGGTGTTCCTGTTCCTCTTGATGATGCAAAGGGCAAGGTGTTCTATGGTTGGTTTGATAATCATTTAGCATACATTTCAACAGCATTAAAATTTCTAAATGATAAAGGAATTGATGGAAAAGAATTTTGGAATTCAGCTGACATTTACCATTTTATTGGAAAAGACATTGTGTATCATCATTATCTATTTTTACCTGCAATGAGACTTGGAATGGATGAAGAGTACAAATTACCTGATTACATTCCAACACGAGGTCATCTCACACTTCAAGCAAAAAAAATCTCTAAAAGCAGAAATTGGTATATTGGATTAAAACAATTCTTAGAATACTATCCTGCAGATTATCTTAGATTTTACCTTGTATCTATTAATCCGTATTCTCAAGATGACTTGAATTTTGATTGGGATGATTTTACTACTAGAATTAATTCTGAGCTTATTGGTAATCTTGGGAATTTTGTAAATCGTGCATTAGGGTTTACAAAAAAAGCATTTGATGGAAAAATTCCTGAAATTGATTCCTTTGATGAAAAAGATTCTGAGGCCGAAGAGAAAATCAAATCCCTTGCATCTGATGTTGGTTCTTTGATGGAGCAAAATCATCTTGATAGAGCACTAAAGAAAATCATGGAGTTTTCATCTCACTTTAACCAATATTTTCAACATAAAGAACCATGGAAGAAAGGTTCTGGCACTGTAAACTGTGTATTTTTATCTGTAAATGCTGTTAGAAGTTTGGCAATCTCCCTTTTCCCATTCATGCCTGAATCTACACAAAAAATCTGGAATCAACTGGGACTAGATGGGAATGTTGCTGATATTTCTTGGAGTGATATGTCCATTTTGGGAATCTCTTCTGGTAGTCTACTTGGTGAAGCATCACCCTTGTTTGCACGAGTTGAATCTTCTGATATTGCAAAACACAAAGAAGCCTTGGGTCCCTCTGAATCTTAATTTTAAATTCATAATATCACACAAGAGGATAAATTTGAATACTGGTAGTTTTAATCTTGATTGTGCTGTTTTTAGAAATTGGAATTGAAGTTTGGGCCCAGATGGCAACAGCTGCTGCAACAATAGCTTTGGTGATATTGTTATTTTTAACAGTAAAACAATTTGAGGCTCAAGTGGAAGTAAGTAGAATTCAAACTGAATTTCGTTTCAGACCTTGGATTGGGCCTACTGGACCTATTAAAAAAATGGAAAAATCCATTAGCGATGACTGTCAATTTGATATTGCAATCAAAAATTATGGTGAATTACCTGCAAATGATGTTACTGCAAAATTTGTAAAAAGTACAGAACCTCTTACTCGTGATTCATTTAATTCTCCTACATGTACTTCTTATGCTCTTGGACCAATGTTGCCTACTATGGAGAAACATTATTGGTTTTTCATTGATTCTGATTTGTGGGAAAAAGCAGATACTGGTTCTTCAACTCTATACACTGCATTATATTTTGAATACGAACATGCTGGAAAAAAGAGCGGATATGGAATGTTAAGTGAATACAATCCATCTGCTAAAAATTTCATTCATAAAGATATGTGGATTGACAAATAATTTATAAAAAATTTACCAGTCTATTCTGTATGTTTTACCTTTAGGAATATCTGACATCTCCCATTTTATCTTCTCAATTTTTCCTTCTTTGGTAATTTTAGGAATTATCTTTGATGGTGTACTTTCCTCTGTTTCTTGATTAACTTCTAAAAGCTTTGGTTGTTTGATTCCATTTTCTAATGGATAATGAAATGACATGTTGAATTTTTGACAATCAATTAAAAATGCATTCTCAAAATATCTTTCAGGCTCTGCTACCTCGTACTGAAGTGTGTATTTTTTACCTGTATCTTCTTTGGTAATTGGCTCACTAAACGATGTTGTAAATTCCTTACAGTCTGGCTTATCCACGTTAATACTAGTAATTTTACAATCCCTATCTTTTTCATCATACACTTTGATATTTAGATCATTAATGTCTGGAATGTCCACATCAAATGCTATTCCATGTAAGACCTTTTTTATTGGTTCATTTGAAATGTTTGCAACTTCGTATGTTCTTTTGTGCTGAACAATCATTTTTTTAGGATCCATGACTGTTAGTATCAGATCAATTGATGGATACATTGTTGTTTTTTGTAATCTCAAAATTTCTTCACCGTATTTACTTCGAATTGAAGCTCCTTTCTCTGGATGTTCACTATTTCCAAAACCATCACCATACACTGAATAAAGAAGCATTGTTGTACCGTGTTTTAGTACCACATCATGAACTGGTTTGATGATTGCCCTGTATTCATCTGACAATGAAATTAAATCCTCAGCTAAACTAGGTGACATCAAAATATGTGCATCATCTCCAAAATCCATTACTCTTCTGGCATAAATGATTCCAGGACCCCATGTGTTTCTCTGACCTAACAAATCATTTACCAAAAAGCAATTACCACTATGTAGTCCAATTCGTATTCTTACTGTTTCACTTGGGATTTTTCCTTTGTTATATACTGCTAATTTTGTATGTAATTCAACTGCTAATAGTAATGGTAATTCTGGTCCCTGCATAAATCCAATACAACAACCATCTCCTGTTGGCAGTAATAGTAGTGAATCTATTGGAACTGATTTGAATGATTGACATTCAGAAATACACTTGTTTAATACCTCAATTTTTTTAATCTGAGTTTTTGTAGACATTGAAGTATCTGATAATCCTACAATATCTACAAAGAAAAAATTTGCATGAATTAGCTTTAATGACGCAGTAAAATCCATAAATTCACATGAATTTTTTTGTTAAATAACACTTTTGTTCTTTAATACTCTCTTACATTCTTACAATTCGTGATGCAAATTCATTTTTAGAGAATTGATCAATTTACGATATTTTAAAATAAATCCCAAAGTTTGTAAAACACCAAAAAAGTATAATTTCAGTCTAAATTGAAATCTATAATCCCTAGAATCTCAACTCGTGGATATTATGATCTTTCTACTGGAAAGACTCTAAAAAATAATTCTTATTTCCTATATCCAAAAAAGGCATTTAGTGTTTTGGAAAAATCTTCTGAACTCACAATAATGATTCATGGTTTAAGAAATGACAATGCCGGAGCTATAGCCAAAGTTGTATTGGCAAAAAATAGGCTTCGTAAACTGGGATACTCCCATCCTGTTATCGGTTATAGTTATGATTCAAACACAACTGGTGCACATTTAATCAAACATGCAAAACACTCTCTTGCAGTAGGACAAAGTATTGCAAAGAAAAATGGACGTAATCTTGGAAAATTTATTGAGGATTTTAAAACTATTAATCCAAAAATAAAAATTCGATTAATTGGACATTCCTTGGGTTCTCAGGTGATACTAAGTACAGTGGAGTATCTTGCAAAAAAGAAACAAAACAAGGGAATTATTGAAAGTGTTTACTTTTTTGGAGCCTCAATAACTGACGATGTCCCATCATCTAAAAAATATGGTAAATTACTTGATGTTATAATTAATAAAAAAATCATAAATCATTATGCTCCAACTGATGATGTTCTAAAGTGGGCTGATAATGAAAAATATGTAAAAGGTCCACTTGGATTATGTGGTGCAATTGATAAACCCATTAGAAAATATCATCAAAAATTAACAAAACCTCAAAATCATAGATTTGCAAGCTATGCTAAAACCCTGAATTCTTTTCCATAATTTCTAAAAATGTATTTTTTATTTCTCTCTAGATATTCACTAGTATGGTTTTTAGAACCGTTTTCTTGCCTGAAAACGTTGGTAAAATCTGTAAATTTTGTAGTTTTAGGCAAACAATCTCTTGCATCTGAATTTGGGAAAAAAGGTACAGAAACTGATCTTATTCTTTATGATAGAAAAGAATCTGATATTATCAAAACATGGGTTGCTCCTGGTGGGTTTCCTGAAAAAATTCAGCCGTTGTTTCAGGCTATCAATTTGGCAGAATATGTAATATTTCATGTAGATAAATTAGACAAATTTACAGGGGAACAAATCATTGCATTAGATTCATTAAAAAAAGAAAAAGGAATTTTATCTCATACGTTTGATGTAGATGAATCAAAATTAGATATGATGATCAAAGGAACCGTGGTTGAAAAATATACAAAAGTTGATCAAGATAAAATTAAAGAAGAAATGGATAATCTAGAACCATTCACAAATGATGGTCCATCTGAAATGGTAGTTGATCATTGTTTTGATGTTAAAGGTGTTGGAACCGTAATTTTGGGTAAAGTAACAAATGGAAAAATAAAACAATATGATAATTTAAAACTATATCCTGCAGGAATTGATGTATTGATTAAATCTATTCAAATGCATGATGATCCAGTTACAGAATCTATATGTCCTGCCAGAGTTGGACTTGCAGTAAAGGGTGCAAAACCAGATGAAGTTGGACGTGGTGATATAATTGCAGCAGAAAATGCTGTTGATATTAAAACAGAACTCGAACTTGATTTTACAAAAAACCCATTTTACAAAAGTGATATTGCTGAAAATCAAGGATGTCTTGTAAATATTGGATTACAAATCAAAGCTGCAAAATTTACTTCGATATCCCCTCTAACATTGTCATTTGAAAAACCAGTTGTTTGTAAAAAAGGTGATATTGCTGTGATTCTAAAACCTGAATCTTTAACTATTAGAATTCTTGGTAGCGGTTTGATTAAATGATTTTAGTCATGTTTTCTTAAATTCTGAAAACTTGTATTGTCTTTGATTTTGTGACTAATTTACATTATTTTGAAGTAATTTGATCGTATGTTTACACAACAGTACGAAGAGTTTAAGTATATTCCCACATGTGGGAATTTGGTAGTAAAATTGAAAAATACAGGTAAAACAAGCGGTATTTCAGTTATGTTGGGATTTTTACTTGTTTCAACTCTAATGCTCTCTCAAAATGCTTATGCTGAAGAATTATCTGATGACACAAAATTAAAACTGGCTTTTTCTTTTGAACAAATTACTGGTCATATTTCAAATGCTGTTCAAAATATAGATTCTAAAAATTATGAAGTAGGTAAGTTACATCTTGTATCTCCAATAACCGAAATTTATAGTGATATGGATCTAAAGCAAACTTCTTATCAAGGATTTGATAAGAAATTAGAATTAGTATTAATTCTTCTTAAAAATATTAACCCTCAAACCGATAAACAAACTTTTGTTGATATTATGGATTTAACATCTTCATTTATTTCTGAAGGTGAATCCCTTCTAATCACTTCTCAGTCATTGGATGATCCAAATTTTAAATTAAATTTAATTTCTAAATTGTTGATATCTGCACAAATTGAATATGGTGATGGGCTATCTGAAATAAATGATAATAGTATTGTCTGTTTAGAGACTTCTTACAGTTCTGTTCTTAGAGCAAACTCATTATTTTTGGAGATAGATGATCTAGATTCTCGACACACTGTAAACATATCCCATCAATTCACTGATTTATTATCTGCAATGGATAATGGCATGTCAGTTGAGATGGTTGATATTCTTATGGATAAATTAATTCATGATGTAGATGATATGCATTCCATTGTTGTTTTGAATTTAGTTTAAATTTTATCATACATAATTTAAAATAAATTAATATTTCATTTTTGAGATTTTCTATTTGAGCCCTGTACCAAATATTTTTAAAATTTAAAATTAGATGGATTTGATTTTAAATTTTCTAATGGATTTGCATGCGTTACTTGTGCCTAGTAATCTCTAAATCTATCATGTCTCTTTGAAGATTTATGGAGCCTGTACGTGCATGTCCAATTTGTCCAAAATGTGGTTCTAAACGATTTGAAAGATTACCTGGAAAAAATGTTATAGTAAAGTGTCGTTCGTGTGAGAAAATTATTGAAATCTAATTAGTTAATATTTGCATTATTTTTTCATATTTTCATGGCAAAAACATGGAAAGACGCTGATATCAGTCTTGATCCAATAAAGGATCAAACTATCGCTGTAATTGGTTATGGAATTCAAGGTGATGCTCAAGCAAATAACATGAAAGACTCTGGTCTTAATGTAATAATTGGTCTTAAAGAAGGCGGTAATAGTTGGAAAAAGGCAGAAGCTGATGGTCACAAAGTAATGTCAGTAGCTGAGGCAACAAAGCAAGCTGATGTTATTCACATATTGATTCCAGACATGATTCAGGGACAAGTATACAAGGATGATATTGGACCAAATCTTTCAGATGGAAAAGCATTGTCATTTTCTCATGCCGCTGCAATCTATTGGAAATGGATTGAAGCCCCAACCAATGTTGATTTAATCATGGTTGCACCAAAGGGACCTGGCTCCAAAGTTCGAGAAACATATCTTGATAATTTTGGAACTCCAGCTATTGTTGCAGTCGAACAAGACTTTACAGGAAAAGCTTGGGATAGAACATTGGGAATTGCAAAAGCAATTGGAAGTGCAAGAGCTGGATTAATCAAAACTGCTTTCAAGGAAGAAGTAGAAACTGATTGGTTCGGTGAGCAAGCAGATCTTTGTGGTGGTGCAGCTTCTATGGTAACAAATGCATTTGAAACTCTAGTTGAAGCAGGCTATCAACCAGAAATTGCATATTTTGAAGTTTTACATGAACTCAAACTCATTGTAGATATGATTCAAAGATATGGAATTAATGGAATGTGGAGACGTGTTAGTGAAACTGCCAGATACGGTGGTTTAACTCGTGGACCTATGGTCATGGATAAATCAAATAAAGAGAACATGAAAAAAGTTCTCACCATGATTCAAGATGGTACGTTTAACAGTGAGTGGATTTCTGAATATCAAAAAGGCGGAAAAGAATCATTTGACAAGTACATGAAAGAATATGATGAACACCAAATTGAAAAAGTTGGTAAAGAAATGCGTAAAATGATGTGGCCTGATTCCACAGAATAATCTTTTTTCTTATATTTTTCAAATTTTTACTATTTTGATGAGGTATTCCCAAAAGTGAGACTTTTCCTATCTCTTTTTTAGTAAAAATACGTCTCATAATACAGTGTATTCAGAAAATCACCTTTTCTGTAATTCTCATGTATTTTTTCTAAATAATATTTTCGAAATTGAAATCATCTATGATACAAAAAACTCTATGATCAAAAATTCTATGAGGTCTTTTTTATGACTCTTGAAGAAAAAAGTACTGAAATTATTCCTTGTTGGGAATGTGGTTCTGATATCGTTCAATACTTTGAGGTGAAATATGCTGGCATGAGAGGTAAATGCCTCACTTGTAAAATTGATTTTCCTTTAGATTGATTACATTAAAAAATAATTCACTATAAAATTTCTAAATTATTTTTAGATTTTTCTTAATTTTGATACACCAGTATTGATATGTTCAACAATTGTAGGTAATGTTGTCCCTGGACCATACACATGATCCACTCCTGCTTTGATCAAATCTTTATGATCAATATCTGGAATTACTCCTCCTCCAACAACTAGTACATCATTGATTTTTTTCTTTTTGAGTTCTTTTACAACTCTTGGAAATAATGTTCCGTGTGCACCGTTAAGTAAACTCATTGCAACTGCGTCTACATCTTCATCTTCTGCAATTTGTGCAACTCTTTCTGGTGTTGCAAAAAGACCTGAATAGATTACTTCCATTCCGGCATCTCTGAATGCTCTGCATAACACTAGTGCTCCTCTGTCGTGACCATCTAATCCTAATTTTGCAACTAGGATCTTAACACTTCGAGATGCAGTTTTTTGTTTCATAATGCTACTGTTATTTTATGCATTTTAAAGCCTTTATTTGATTTTCTAAAATTCTCATGGAAAATCTACTTAAAGCCTAACTAAATCATCACAGTCGTGGATACGAATCCAATTAATTACCAATTAACATTTGAACCCGATTTAAAAAAATTCATTTTTTCTGGAACTGAAGTTATCACAGTATCTTGCAAAAAGAACACTAATTTGATCACTATGCATTGTGCTGAATTAAAGATAAAATCTTGTCAGGTTCTTTCTGGAACTGAAATAATCAATTCTACTCCTAAAACTAATGAGAAAAAAGAGGAATTATCTATTAAACTGGGACAAAAAATTAAGGGTAAAGCTACAATTCATCTGGAATTTCAAGGAATTCTAAATGATAGATTATTGGGCTTTTACCGTAGTCAATACAAGCAAAATGGTAAAATCAAATATCTTGCAACAACTCAATTTGAGGCAGCAGATACACGTCGTGCATTCCCATGTTGGGATGAACCTGAAGCAAAGGCAACCTTTGAAATTTCAATTATTGCAGATAACAAATTCACGGCAATCTCAAATATGCCTATTGTCTCAAAGAAAAAAATTAAAAACAAAACTCTGTATAATTTTGGAAAAACTCCTGTGGTTTCAACTTATTTGATTTATCTTGGTGTTGGGGAATTTGAATACCTTACTGGTAAAACAGGCAAAGTACAAATCCGTGTTGTAACAACAAAGGGAAATAAATCTAAAGGAAAGTATTCTTTGGATTTAGGAAAGAAACTTTTAACTTCTTATGAAAAATATTTTGGAATAAAATACCCTTTACCTAAATTAGATTTGATTGCAATTCCTGATTTTGCAGCAGGTGCAATGGAAAATTGGGGTGCAATTACATTTAGAGAAACCATTTTACTTTATGATCCTAAAACATCTTCTACTAGGACAAAACAATTCATTGCTGAAGTAATTTCTCATGAAATTGCACATCAGTGGTTTGGTAATTTAGTTACTATGAAATGGTGGAATGATTTGTGGCTCAATGAAAGTTTTGCAACATTTATGGCAACAAAGTTTGTTGATAAATTTTATCCTGAATGGAATTTGTGGGATCAATTCATTGAAGATGCAATGAATAATGCAATGGGATTAGATGCACTAAAAACAACACATCCAATTGATGTTACTGTAAATTCTCCTGCTGAGATTCGAGAAATATTTGATGCCATTTCATATGATAAAGGAGGATGTGTTTTGAGGATGCTTGAAAATTATGTGGGTGAAACTAACTTTAGAACTGGTCTGAAAAAATATCTATCTTCTTTCAAATACGCTAATGCTAAAGGGCAAGATTTGTGGGATGCAATTGGCAAGGCATCAAAAATGCCTGTAAGTGCAATGGTTAATTCGTGGCTAAAGCAGCCTGGATTCCCTCAAATTGACATTACTCAAAATGACAAATCACTGGTTCTAAAACAGAGTCGGTTTTTGATGGAACCTACTGCAAAAACTCAGAAAGGACTTTGGCATGTTCCAATAACATATGGATTGGGAAATGAAACTACAACTAAATTATTAACAAAAAAATCCACTATTGTCAAAACTCCTAATGGTCCTGGATTTGTTGCAAATATGGGTAGAACTGGTTTCTATAGAATAAAGTATGATGATGGAATTTTACTTGATCTTAAAATGTTAGTTGATCAAAAACAAATTTCAGCCGTTGATAGATGGGCAATTCAAAATGATTTGTTTGCATTATGCGTTGCAGGAAAAGAAGACATTCAAAATTATTTAGATTTCACCGATGCCTATTTTGATGATGATTCATATCTGCCACAAACAAATGTTGCACATAATCTAAGCTCACTATCAATGTTAACATTTTTTGAAGATTTCACTGATGAAATTAGAGAGTACACGATTAACTATTTTAGAAAAATTTTATCTAACCTTGGTTGGGAATCTAGTAACTCTGATAAACATACTGATGCATTTTTGAGAGGATTTTCCATCTCTGTGTTGGGGAAATTAGGAGATGAATCCATTTTAGAACAAGCTAATTTGAAATTCAAATCATTTTTGAAAAATCCATCAACACTACATCCTGATATTCGTGAACCCGTATTTTCACTTGTGGCTTGGACTGGAAATGCAAAAACCCACTCTCAATTTGTAAATTTGTATAAAAAAGCAACTACTATGGAGGAGAAACTACGTTTCTTAGGTGCATTGTGTAGTTTCCGTGATGAAAAATTATTACTAAAAACACTAGCATTTTCTCAAACTTCTGAGGTTCGTTCACAAAACATGCAATTACCTATAATGAAAATCGCTGCTAATCCCTATGGTAAAAAAATTCTTTGGCCTTGGCTAAAGAAGAATTGGGGAAAGATGAGTAAAAAAGTTGGGTATGGTAACCCACTGTTTAATAGAATTGTCGCAAGTATCACTTTGATTGCAGATGATTCTATGGAATCTGACATTAAAGCATTCTTTAAGAAAAATCCTACGCCTGGAACTGAACGAACACAAACTCAAACTCTTGAAAAAATTAGAATTCATTCCAAGTTTTTGAGAAAAATGAAAAAAGACTTTAAAAAATAAACATGGCAAAAAAAATTCTTCCTGTGATTTCACTTGGAATTATTACTGTTTTTGCAATAATCTTTCTTAGCGGTGGCGGCATTGATGATAAAGATGTTCTTTCTCAAACATTTCAAGTAGATGCAATCTATTATGACTCTGGTGATGTTGAGATCTCGTTTTTTGATAAATCTGGAAAAACTAATTTTGTAATTATGGAGATACTTGGAATGGATGAATCTTTTCAAAAATCTTTTTCTGGTTCTCAATTTATAGAAACTGTTCCATTTCCTAATTCCCCAAAATATGGCTGGGCAATACACCCAATAGTTTTAGAAATAGAGCATTTGGAATTTGGGCATATTCAGCTAAAAACTGAAATTCACCCTCTGGATCAACCTATTCCTCCAGTCATCTATTCTAGACCTTAGATCTGATACAAGATTGTGTTACTAAATTTTTTAATGAATCGATATAATAGAAGCATTTTCACACACTAATCATTGACCATAAATCACCCTAAAATTATTGGAATTAACCTATTTGAAATAATCAAAACACTATACGACAATAAAGAAAACTCCATGTATCTAAAGGAACTTTGTTCAATACTACGTAGAGAGTACAAAGATGTCAAAGTCGATGTGATGTATTTGGATAGTTTAGAGTATGCCAAATCTGATTTTATTGAAGATACCGTTAATCGAAGAGTAGTATTACTAACTATAAAATCTATGAGTGTCATGGGTAGAACAATACCTCCAAAAGACTATGATGAATTTATTCAAATGTTTGCAAATCCTGAGAACGACTTTGGAGATCCTGTCATTTCTGACAAGGAAAGCAAACTCAAAAGAGCTTTTAGATTTCTTAAATCAAATTAGATCGATTGATCTAGTCCTCAATAAAATAAATTATTAGTTGGTTCTAAACTGATTATCTAGTTTTTTTAAAAACATCATTAAGTTAATTCACGCCTACTATTTGTTAAGTTGATAATATTATACAAGATTTTATTGCACCTCTGAAAACTTTATTGTGTATTGGACTCTCTTACTGATTTAAAAAAAGGTAAACGCGGAGCAATTGCAAAAACAATTTCTCTAGTTGAAAATGATCCAAAAAATGCAAAAAAATTACTAAAAAAAATTTTCAAAGATACTGGAAATTCCATGATCATTGGAATTACAGGACCAGCCGGTGCTGGTAAAAGTTCATTAATTAACAAAACTGCTGTTGCTCTTAAAAAATTAGGTACAAAACCTGCTGTTCTTGCAATTGATCCTACTAGTCATGTTACTGGTGGAGCGATTTTAGGTGATAGAGTACGAATGACTGAATCTACTGATTCTGGAACATACATTCGAAGTATTGCATCTCGTGGTGCAACAGGTGCAGTATCTCATTCACTTCGAAACAGTATCAGGGTTTTAGAATATGCTGGATTTAATCCAATAATAATTGAAAGTGTTGGTGCTGGACAAACAGAAGTTGAAATCTCAAATATTGCCGATATCACTGTAGTAGTTTTTAATCCAAACACTGGCGATAGTATTCAAACAATTAAAGCTGGCTTGACTGAAATTGGTGATATCTATCTTATTAACAAAAGTGATCTTGCTGGAACCAATCAACTCTTTGATGCTGTACGTGATTTTATTGGAGATTCAGAACGAAACCCAGTAATTCTCAAAACATCTGTAAAAAAGAATTCTGGGATCTCAGAATTTGCTAAAACTCTCAAAACTTTGATGGCCTCAAAAAAGAAATTAAAGAAACAAAAAGATCAAGAACGACTAGAATCTGAACTAAAAGATATTGTTTTAAAGAACATCAAAGAAAAGATTGATGGCATGCTTGATTCTGATAAAACATTTTCAAAATATCTTAAAAAATTACAAACTAAAAACATTGATCCTTTTGAAGCTGGAGACAAGATTACGAAATCTTTGATGAAATAATATGGCTACAAAAAAATCCTCCAAACCCACATCTACAAAGAAACTTTTTACTGATTCAAATTTTGAAGTAAAAAGAATTTATCAAAAATCACCTAAAAAAAGATCTGTTGAGGATTCTGGAAAATACCCTTACACTAGAGGAATTCATCCTGGAATGTATCGTGAAAGATTTTGGACCATGCGTCAATATTCTGGATTTGGAGATGCCAAATTAACTAATGAGAGATTCAAATTTATGCTTGAAAAAGGTCAAACTGGTCTTAGTATGGCATTTGATTTGCCAACACAAATTGGATATGATTCTGATTCTCCACAAGCTGAAGGCGAAGTAGGAAAAGTTGGAGTCTCTATTACCTCTATCAAAGATATGATGACTGCTTTTGATGGCATTCCTTTAGGAAAAGTAAGTTCATCTATGACTATCAATTCATCTGCATCAACTTTACTTGCATATTATATTGCAGTTGGAGAATCACAAGGATTCAAAAGCCATGATCTTCGTGGAACTACCCAAAATGATATTCTAAAAGAATACATTGCAAGAAATACCTACATCTACCCTCCTCAACCTTCAATGCGATTGATTGGTGACATGATTGCATATTGTGCCGAAAAAGTTCCTTCATGGTATCCTGTATCAATATCTGGATATCATATGAGAGAAGCTGGTTGTACTGCAACACAAGAAGTTGCATTTACTTTAGCTAATGCAATTGCATATATCCAAACTTGTCTTGATGCTGGACTAAAAATTGATGACTTTGCACCACGTTTGTCCTTTTTCTTTTGTTGTACTATAGAGTTCTTTGAAGAAGTAGCAAAGTTTAGAGTCGCAAGAAAAGTTTATGCAAAAATCATGAAAGAAATGTTTCATGCAAAAAATCCTCGTTCTATTCAATTAAAATTCCATACTCAAACTAGTGGTGAATCATTAACTGCACAGCAACCCAATAACAATATTATTCGTGTTGCAATTCAAACCATGGCTGCAGTAATGGGTGGTACTCAATCACTTCACACAAATTCTAGAGACGAGGCATTGGCACTTCCTACACAGGAATCTGCAAAAATTGCATTAAGAACACAACAGATTGTAGCAAATGAAAGTGGTGTTACAAAGACTGCAGACCCTATGGGCGGCTCTCACTATTTAGAAGAACTATGTGATCAAATTGAGGCTGATGTTTGGAAATATCTTAAAAAAATACAGAAAATGGGTGGTTCAGTTAAAGCCATTGAGAAAGGATTTTTCCAATCAGAAATTAGAGCAAATGCATATCGTCTCAAAAAAGAAGCAGATTCTGGTGAGCGAGTAATAGTGGGTGTCAACAAGTATGATGAACCAGAAGAACAACCTGAATTACTTAGAGTAGATGGAAGAATTGAGATTGCACAAAACAAGGCAATAAAGAAATTACGTGCATCTCGTGATAATAAAAAATTAGAAAAAGCACTTTCTGCAATGAAAAGTGCAGCTGACACTGATGAGAATTTAATGCCATACATTGTAACTTCTGCTAAAGCCTTTGCTACAACTGGTGAGATTAGCAACACCTTCAGAGAAGTCTTTGGTGAGTATCGTCCAAAAGAAGTCTTTTAGTTAGACCATTCATGAATTTATTTTTAATAGCATGGCAGATTATGATGAATCAGGCAGGTTAATCATTTCCAGAGCAAAACAGTTAGATAAAATTCCTGAAACATGCTACAGTTGCAATAGTGATGATCTCCAAATGATCATGACGCATGTCGATGGCGGCAGCTGGATCTGTCTAAATTGCAATTGTTTAAACTCGTATGAGCCCTCTATGAAATTAACCAAGGATATGCCTTTTTCTATGTTAAATTTAGGAAGGGATGAAATTATTTTTATTCCTGAATGGGATTTTGATTGATTAAATAAAAATTAAAAATCACTAATTGTACAGAATAAAAATTACTGTAACATTTTTAAAATCATATTTGATTTCTCAAACATTGAAATCACAATTTTTGATATTGCTTTTGATATTTGTACCAGGATTGATTGGTGTTGCTCATGCTCACACGGTTGATGCTGTTGGTGAATATAGAGTGGAGATTGGTTGGATGAATGAACCCGTTGTTTCTGGAGAAACTAACGCCATTGAATTTTATGTCAGTCCACTAACTACGTGTCCTGAAATTCCTAAACCAATAAAATGTGCCGAATCTCAAGAATTTCAAAATGGCATTGAGGGTTTAAAAAAAACTGTAAAAATGCAATTGATTTTCAAAGATGAAAACATTACTCTGCCACTTTCTCCTGATCATGATGTTCCTGGAAAATACTATGCATTTGTAAATCCCACAGTATCTGGTTTCTATCAAGCTAACATGCTTGGACAAATAGATGATACCACAATCAGTCTATCTATGCATCCGCCAAAAGTCGCTGAACGTGCGTACATTGAATTTCCAGAACCATCGGATCTTACAGTGACCCAAATGATTGATGGACATACTGCATTAATTTCAGATATGAGTACTCTGAAAGAATCTGTATCTGCTCTTGAAGGTATGAGTAGTTCTGTTAATGCTGGATATGTGGGAATTTTTATCGGTATGATTGGGATTATTATTGCAGTTATTGCACTAGTGAGATCAAAATCTAAAAATGTTTAATTTTCTCATACTTTGATTTTTACAACATTATTTTGTTTGAAAAATTAAACTCATTAATACTGTAGATTCCTAGAAATTTTAATTGAAAATTGATCATATTGCAATTGCAGTAACTGATGTAGAAGAATCCGCAAAAGTATACCAACAAGCATTAGGTGTATCTGATGTGGAATTTGAAACTGTAGAGTCTGAAGGTGTTAAAGTTGCAATTATTCATTTGGAAAATGGTAGAATTGAATTAATGCAACCGACAAATGATACTAGTCCTATCAAAAAATTTCTTGATAAAAAAGGCCAAGGACTACATCACATGGCATTAGATACTGGCGATATAGAAGGTGAAGTTGAGCGTATGGAAGGGTGTGGAATTCAATTTTTAGGAAAAATAAGACCTGGCTCTGCTGGAACCAAAGTCACATTCATTCATCCAAAATCATTACATGGTGTTTTAACTGAATTATGCTCTCATCCTAAAGAATAATCTAACCAAAACGAGTTTATCTATAATTGATAATTTAGAACTTAGATCAAGAGAAGCCTACTTAGTGAATAGATTCTTTCTTTGATTTAGAATTATGTCAGAAAGTATTGTAAAATTCTTGATGGTATTCATTATTGGAGTTGTTGTGATTGCTATTGGCATGACTATTCCCTTACTTGCAGTTGTTTTACTAGGTGGTTTGTTATCTGGTGTTTCAGCATTGATAATACTAGTTAGTGTTTTAGCAAATAGATAATGTGTTTGGCATTTACACACTTGATTAGATTGGGTAATTTCTTTTAGATGTGAAAACTTGAAAATTCTGTTATTTGACTAATGAATACGCTTAAGTTCATAATTCTTGTAGACAACTTGTGAATGATACAAAATTTTATACTTGTAAAAATTGTGGAGCCGAATTTCCAGCAACTGAAGTTAGGCTTTATTGTAAAGTTTGTAAATCAAATTTAGATAAATCTGGAAATTTACCTAAACTCTAGTTAGTATGTATGGGATAAAACTTAGATTCTAAACTCCAACACGCTTAAGTTAACACAGACTTTAGAAAGACATGATTCCAAAGGGAGACATACCTGGTATATGTGAAGATTGTGGGAAACACATCACGTATTTTAAAAAGTCTATGCAAACTCATACAGAATTATTGAAAAAACATCGGTGTCCAAAGTGTGGGAATTTTGCATTGAAAACATTGAGTACAGATTTGTAATTGTAAGTAGTGTTTCTAAACTCCATCTGGGCTTAATTCAATAGCATAAGTTTATAGATCGCTGATTCTAACTAATTTTGAAGGTTAGAGATAGCAATATCTAGATTGTTGCACGTCTTGACTTTCACTTTTTGATTACTCTTTAGTCAATTCTAAACTCTTTTGAGAACAGTCAAGCTACTTGAGTCAGTGTGCTAATATGTTGATTCATTATCTTTACAATCTTCACAGGGACAATGCCAGTGACACGCTAGATTCTGGCGTTCTTTCAATACCTTCTTCTTTTGTGCCATGGTTCACACTTCTTAATACTACTTATCATGTTATTGGCTATTTTGAATTAAAAAAAAGTCATTTTGTCTTAGGATCTATTACATACTGAAAAATACTCTTTTTTAAAATCAGAATAAATTTTATGCCTAAATTTTATCCAAAGAACCAACTAATAATCGCAACCGCACCAATTACAAACATGACTGCTATCCCGCCTACTAATCCTACTTTTGCTATGTTGGGTAATCCTTCTAAATCCATTATGTTCTAAATTTATTATTTTCCAATAAGTCTTTTTAGAAATCACGTCAATAAGCTTAAGTTCATAATTCTTACAAATAATTCATGGCTAATGATGGAAAAATGAAAATCATGTGCAAATGGTGCAGTGTTTTCAAAACTTGCCATATCGTTAGTCAAGAAATTACAGACCACCAAGGAAACTATGGGATAGATAGTGTCATGATGGCCAAAGTTAAAATTCACAAGCATTTCAAAGGAAAAAATTACTGTAAGGGTTCAGATAGAACAATTACTGTGCCTTTAGATAAGATGCTAAAAGATAGTGAAAAGCACAAAGATTAAATTCTAAATACTATTAATTTCAAAACACATAATGATCATCACAATAACCTTCTTCCTTTAATCCAAAACACTGATCATAATTGTAGTCAAAATGATTATTCACTGTACTCTCTGCAAGAAGCAAATGCAATACAATACTGCAAGAGTCAGGAATACTCATTGATATCTTGGAAAGTATGTTTTGTATATTACATACTTGATGTAATTTGATTATTTTTTTGAATTATGCTGGACCAAATGCGATCATTTTTTTGATCTATTTTTAATTTATTGTATTGTTTTTAGATATATTTTGGAAATGATGCTGACCATTAGTTAACACTCTCTAAACTTAATGTAAAAATATCTCATACTTGTTAAGAAAGGTATGAAAACAAATTGTAAATGCGGTTGCGATACCCCATTGACTGATTATGAATACAGAAAATGGAGTGGGTTTAGACGCGG
>Ga0209249_1000598_pt1 | contig 42703 bp, 44 predicted proteins | sample SaaInlV_200m_DNA_4_FD_184653 | JGI IMG/M metagenome (GOLD analysis project Ga0209249, IMG submission 184653) | Marine microbial communities from expanding oxygen minimum zones in the Saanich Inlet - SI037_S3LV_200m_DNA (SPAdes) (version 2) | ecosystem: Environmental > Aquatic > Marine >...
TAGTAGTTTATCCAGATCTGATGGAGTTGAGATAGATTACTGCTCTGTTATTCTACTGGAATGGTGGTTATAGAATCCACTAGACAAGTGCATTGATTATGGCTGGAGAAGAGGGCAGATACCCTTGCTGGTGCTGCTCTCTTGATCAAAAGCTAAGAAATGTGTTGTATTAGAAAAATTACAGGGGAAGATTATGAGTATGGCCGTTGGTGGGATGTCCTACAGTGGATTCAGAAGAGTAGGCGTTTGAGCTTCAAACACAGGCTATCTATCGGCTTTACCGTAATGCTACTCCTGCTACTGGTGCAGGGGGTATTTTCGGGATGGTTATTTAGAGAGAGTCGTGACCTGGGGGAGCTGGTTAAAAGGGAGGAGCTACCACTGGTACTGGAGACGATGGCACTGCGTCAACAGTTGCATCAGGTGCATGGAGCGTTACAGGGGTGGATCTTGACGCAAGATGCAACGTTTAAGTCGGAGTACCACTTCTTATGGGAGAGCATTCGAGGTAATGCAACGTTAACTCAAGACTCTAGATTGAAGCAGCAGACTGCTGCGCTACAGAACTTGCAAGATGAGGTTGTGTTGTTGGCTCATACCCTAGAGAGTCAGCCGGCGGCACGCCTGATGACACAAAAAATAGAGCCAGCGGTTGATGAGATTCAAGCTGTAATACAGCGTTTGCTGTTTCTAGAGCGTGACCGCAATGCTCAACAAGATAATTTGCTTCAGCTTAAGCAGAGTAAAATCCTACTCTATACCCTGTCCAACTTTCAGCACTCTTTTTCAGAGGTGTACGCAGAGCTGAATGCCGTATTGATTAGTGGGAAAGGGGATGGGTTGGATTACTTGGGTAACTACTGGGGTGAGAATGAGGCGGCATGGCAGGGGTTGGAGCGCTCTAATTTAATGCCGGAACAGCAGGAGCAGATGGAACGGATTCGCACGCTAAGAGGACAGTTTTTGCTGGATGCAAAAGAGATGGTGCAGTTGCGTGGTAGTGAACAGTGGAACCTTGCCTCTTGGAAGGTGAAGAGTGAAGTGGCCCCGATGTTGGCGATGGTGATTGAGTCCGTGAACCAGCTGGTTGTTCAAAGAACAGAACATATGAACCGTGGCTTCACCCAGCAGTCAGAGGTGATGAATAAGGGCAGCCGAATGGTCTGGATCTTTCTTGCCATTGCATTTCTGGTGATGTCGATTACGGCGCGTGCGGTAGCACAAGGGGTGCGTAAACCGATTCAACAGGTGCAACGTGTTTTTCAGGATATTCATGATAAGAACTACCATACTCCCATTGAGATAGAGAGTGAGGATGAGATGGGCATGCTGCTGGAGTCCTTGAAGGGGATGCGTCAGCAGCTGCTGGATGCAGAGATGGAGGAGCAGGCCCACCGAAGCGCACTGCAGAATCAAAAATTTGCATTGGATCAAGCGGCGATTGTCAGTGCAACAGACCTAGACGGCACAATCAGCTATGTGAATCAACAGATGCTGGAGCTGACCGGTTATAAGGAGGAGGAGCTATTGGGGCAAAACCACAGAATATTGCGCTCGGATGTTCATGATGTCGATTTTTATGAGAATATGTGGAAGACCATTGTTGCGGGTCTGGTGTGGCGGGGGGAGATCTGCAACTTGACCAAAACAGGGGGCAAAGTGTGGCTGGAAACGGTCATTGTGCCTTTTCTGGGAGAGGATCTCATACCGGTGCACTACATGGCGATTCGTTATGACATTACCTTGATTAAGGAGTCAGAGCAGCGTATTCGTGAAGAGCAGGAGCGTACGGTCTGCGCGAATCAAGAGCTACAGGAGTCGATGGAAGAGCTGCAAGAGACACAGCAACAGTTGGTTGAGTCTGAGAAGATGGCAGCCTTGGGTGGGCTGGTGGCAGGGGTGGCGCATGAGGTGAATACACCGCTGGGTATTAGTGTAACTGCGGCTTCCTACCTGAAAGATCAGACGAATGTGATCGTGCAGCACTATAGAGACCAGAAGATGAAACGCTCTGAGTTGGAGCGTTATATGGCCCAAGCTGAAGAGTCATCCACTATTGTGCTGGAGAACTTGATGCGAGCCAGTGCGTTGGTGAAAAGCTTTAAACAAGTTGCTGTTGATCAGTCCAGTGAGGAGTTGCGTCTATTCTTGGTGGTTGAGTATCTGGAGGATATTCTGCGTAGTCTTCGTCCCAAGCTGAAGCAGCTGCCTCATCAAGTGATGATTACCGGTGACCCAGAGATTGAGATGGTAGGGGATCCGGGAGTGTTGGCTCAGGTGATTACCAATTTGGTGATGAATGCAGTGATCCATGGGTTGGATGATGCGGTAGCAGGGGAGATCAAAATGGATGTCCATGAGCAGGACGAGAGTGTAGTGATCCAGTTCAAGGATAACGGCAAAGGGGCTCCGCCCAGTGTCGTGGATAATATCTTTGAGCCCTTCTTTACGACTCGACGGGGGGCTGGTGGTAGCGGTTTGGGGATGCATCTGGTCTATAATTTATTGAGCCAAAAAATGGGTGGAACGATCCACTGTAGTAGTGAAATTGGAAAAGGGATGCTCTTTACGCTTACACTGCCTAAACACCCCTCAAATACCCCCTCTATGGATACTTCGGACTCTTCTGATCTGTTGGAAGAGCAGGTCTAAGAGGTCTCTTACTGTTGGCACAGGATATGCATATTTCTTTGTAGTTAAAAATTAAACAGGAGAAGTTGCGATGATGAGTCAAATGAGAGAGAACCTACTGGATGCCATTGGTACCACCTATCAACAGCTGTCTAGTGCAATGGAGCGTGGCGAAGCGGTACATGCACGCAGTGCACTATCGAAGATTAAGCTATTGAAAGAGAAGCTGGTATCTGCGCGTGAAGAGGAGAAAAATCGCTACCTACATGCAAGCAACTCTGAACAGAGCTGTCTGTTATGTAAAGATGAAGATGATCACTCTGTGGTAGTTCAGGCATGGAATAGCTGCGAAGGGTGTGAAGTGACCCGTTTTCGCTCTATGGAGGCTGCTAAGCAGGCGCTACAGAGTGGTGGCTATGTCTCTATGTCAATGATTTGACAGCATCCTGTTGTTCGGTTGCCTTACCAGAGCTGTAGCGCCTCATCGCGCAGCTCATCTACGCTTTTTCCTGTCACGGACTCAATGCCAGAGTGGGGCTGAAACCCTTTGCGGAAGGTGAGTAGTCGCTTGTTTTTCTGTTGTGCTGAGGCCCCTTTTCCTGTTGCGGGGTCAATGTAGCGTGTTGCCATCCCCGCTGGGCGCGTTGGTCTCTTAACCGCTACTGTTTTCAGTGCACCCTCCATAAAACGGATCCACATCGGTAGAGCGGTGTGCCCACCAGATTCACCTTTCCCCAGTGGGTAAGGTTGGTCGTAACCAATCCAGCTAACAGCGACCAGATCGGGGTGGTAACCGGCAAACCAAGTATCCACAGCGCGGTTTGAGGTGCCAGTTTTGCCGCCAATATCCGTTCTTTTGAGTTTTTTTGCCGCTTGTGCGGTGCCACGTTGAATCACCTTCTTTAGCATCTGATCGATCAGGTAGTGTACTTGTCTATTCAGTACCCGACTCTTTTTCCCTTTTTTGCAGAGCGTGCAGTTGCTCAGCGACCCCCCTTCGATTTTTTCAATCAGATAGGGTTTTATCCGTTTGCCCCCATTGGCGAAGGGAATATAGGCGGAGGCTACCTCAAGGGGGGAGGCGGGGAGTGAACCGACGGCAAGGGTGAGGTCCTGATGCTGTTTGATCCGACTTTTTGGAAGCCCCAGTTTGTTGAGGTGGCGGAGTACCGGTTTGAATCCAACTTGTTGAAGCAGTCGAATAGAGGCTAGGTTTCTGGAGTAGATCAGCCCATCCTCCAGTAGCGTGGGGCCGTGAAAGCGGTGTCCTGAATTTTCTGGCTTCCAGGGGGGGAAGTCGAGAGAGCCTTTAAATACCAGCGGAGCATCATTCAGCAGAGTCGCAGCGGTTTTCCCTTGGTGCAGGGCCGTGCTATAAATTAATGGTTTAATGGTTGAGCCCATCTGTCGCATCGATTGAGTGACCCGGTTGAAGGGGGTTTTATTAAAGTCGGTTCCACCACTGAGTGCAACAACTGCCCCGTTGTTGGGGTTGAGTGCCACCAGGGCGCCTTGTACCCCCTGTTTGGGCGGTTTACTCTCTGTGAACTCCTCAGGGTGATCCTTCTGGCGCTTCCTCTGGCGTTGGTTAACCTCGGTTACGGTTTTTCGGAGTGAGTGAATCGCCCCTTTCTGTAGATGGGGCTGAATGGTTGTGGTGACACGGATGCCGCTCCCATAGACCGATTTTCCCAGTATACGCACCAGCTCTGCTCGTACCATCTCAGCGGCATAAGGTGCGGCTGTCTGTACGGGGATACGGTGCAACTTGGCGCTCAGTGGCCTCTTGATCGCTTTGCGATGAGCCTGTTCAGAGATTTTTCCCAGCAGTTTCATGCGGTCCAGTACGTAATTGCGGCGCTCTTTTGCGCGCTTCGGGTTACGAATAGGGTTAATGCTGGAGGGGGCCTTAGGGAGTGCTGCAATCATTGCTGTTTGTGCTAGCGTGGCCTGACTGGAAGAGACGCCATAATAGGTCTGAAAAGCGGCCTCAATACCGTAGGCGCGGTGCCCCAGAAAAACCTTGTTGAGATAGAGGGTGAGAATATCCTGCTTGCTATAGCTCTCCTCGATGCGCACTGCGAGAAATAGCTCTTTGATTTTACGCTCCCAGCTCTTCTCTCGGGTTAGAAAGAAGTTGCGGGCCATCTGCATGGTAATGGTGCTACCTCCTTGTCGTTTTTGTCCGGTGATCAGGTATTGAAAAGCTGCGCGAGCAATGCCTGTGGCATCGATGCCAGGGTGTTCAAAGAAACGCTCATCCTCTGCGGCGATGATGGCGTCGATCATTGGTTGAGGAATTTCGGAGAAGGTGAGTGGTGTACGGTGCTTTTCACCAAACTCGGCAATCAGTGATCCATCGCGTGCCAGTACCCGCAGAGGGGTCTGCATCTGAATATCCTCAATCTCCTGTTGGGAGGGGAGAGCCGGGAGGATACGGTTATCGATATAGTGCCAGAGGATGCCACCTGCAATCAGCGGTAGCGTGGAGAGGAGCAGGAGCAGGAGTCGCATCTATGTATTACAGTTCGCTACTCTCTTCAGCTTGTCGTTGTTCCCGTTTTTGTTGACGCAATTGCTTGGTTTGCTCTTGTAACACCTTACGTACCACACGGTCCTGGTCATCATCATGCATGTGTGCGAACTCAATGGCCACCTTCCAAGGTCCGTTAGAGTCCTGATTATTGGGAAAGGATTTAATAACACGGGAGACTGTGCGTATTGCAACATGTTCTGGAATAAAGGTGATCTTAAGGTCGAGTAGGGTGCTTGCGGCCAGCTCCTCTTGGCTATAGATCATTGCGCCACCACCACTGATGTTGATGGGCATCAGCACGTTGGGTGGGGTTCCATTGTTTGGGTTAAGAGACTTCTGCACCTCCAGTTCGCGCAAGATTAGATTGATTTTCTGGTTCATCAGATCCAGCAGATGTCCCATCTGCAGGTCTGTTGAGGTCAAGGCAGAGACTCCGTCCTGAATCTGTTTATTCATCTTGACGGTTTCTGAGTCGATGCTCTCTGCGGGAATTTTGGATTGAATGGCAGTTGCCAGCTGGTGGGCCTCATCCTCGCTTAATATGCTTAACTGTATCAGTGCCTCAAGGTCAATTCTGAAATGTTTGCGTTCCTGTCCCATGACTATTATTGCTCCAACCTTACTTCTTCAAAATAATTTCAACACGACGGTTGGCAGATCGCCCCATCGAATTTTGATTGTCTTCAATCGGGTCCACATCGGCGTGCCCCTCTGCCTGAATGCGGTCTGCGAGATCAGGCTCATACTCCATCAATTTATGTAGTACTGCAGTGGCGCGTATGCTGGAAAGCTCCCAGTTGGAGCTGAACTCATCATTAGAGATGGGGATGTCATCAGTATGTCCAATGACCTGGATTCGCCCCTCCATCTTAGCCAAATTTTTTGCGACCTTCTTTAGGGTGCCGAAGATGGCGCGATTGAGTCGGGCCTTTCCGGTCTGGAATGCGGCCTTGTCCTTGAGGCGAATGAAGATTATATTCTCGCTCCCATGCACCTCAACCTGCCGCAGAAAGCTCTCCAGCTTCAGGGATTTTTTGATTTTTTTGGTGTCCTCCTGAGTCTGTTTGGCCTTCTCATCATTGTCGCTCTCTCCATCAGAACCAGACTTTTGGGAGAGGATCTTTTTTGAGATCACGCTGGTGGTCTCCTGTCTGACTACGTCTTTGGTGGTCTTCTTGGTGACATTAGGAGACCATTTGAGTGCAATGATCGAGGTGCCCATTGGGGTGTTGTGGGCAATCACCTCATTCTGTACACCAAAGGCCTTATCCATTCCGGCAACCACCTTCTTCATCTTTTTGGCATCAATGGTTGCGAAAGAGAGTAGCAGTACAAAGAAGCAGAGTAGCAGTGACATCAGGTCACCAAAGGTGGCCAGCCATGCCGGTAGTCCGGCGGGACACTTCTTTTCTGGAGCATCAGCCATCTGCAGTTACTCTTCGTGTTCCGCACGTTGCTTGGAGGGGATATAGTTCAGTAGGGATGATTGCAGTACGCGTGGGTTGAGTCCCTCCTGAATGCCGGCAACCCCCTCAATGATAAGCGCCTTTTGGATGCGCTCCTGTTCGGTACGCAGCTCCAGCTTTTTCGCAATCGGGATTGCAATCAGATTGGCAACCAGCGCACCATAGAGTGTGGTGAGCAGGGCAACCGCCATTGCAGGGCCGATAGCGGCGGGGTCGCTCATGTTAGCCAGCATCTGCACCAGACCAATCAGCGTACCCACCATCCCCATTGCCGGAGCGAGGTCCCCCCAAGACATGAATAGCTTCTGTGCGATCTCATGGCGCCCGAGTGTCAAAATCATATCGGAGCTGAGTTTAGAGGTTACCGTGTGTGTGTCCTGCCCATCAACGCCCATCTGTAGTCCGGAGCGGAGAAACTCGCTCTCGATACTATCCATCATCCCTTCCAGTGCAAGCAGCCCCTCTTTTCGTACCACCTGAGCAGCTTCAACAATTTGGGTGATCAGGTCGATATTTTCGGTCTCTTTATAGAGAAATGCCTTGGCTGCTGTCCCCCAAGCCCCAAGAAATTGTGCCAAGGTGAACTGCATCATTACCGCAGCAAGAGAGCCACCAATCACGATGACCAGAGAGGGGGCGTTAACAAACATCCCGATCTCTCCACCGAGGAGGATGGTGACAACAACCAGTACCCAAGCGAGAACGATTCCTACAAGGCTTGCAATATCCATAAATTTTTTGAGACTTTGAGTAAAATTCGAATTTTAGTGGAGAGAATATCCGTTCTCTAGTAATTGTGATACATTATCGGCAAGAGTAAGATTAAATCCAACCATTTTATTATCGTTTTATGAATGATCGCTTGAATCGATACTTGTTCTTCCGTCTATTGGAAGATATAGTTGATGCAAAAGTGAGCCCGATATTGTAAGGAGTATTTGATGCAGTCAGCACAGGCAGTTGCAGGTCAGACAGGAGGTGATCTGTATGGCACCAGTGTTCAAGATCAGTATCTTGTGTTTACCTTAGGGGGGAAGCAGTACGGTGTTGATTTAATTAAAGTGCAAGAAATTAAGGAGTGGGAAGAGCCCACCCCCATGCCCGGTACGCCGAATGAGGTGCGCGGGGTGTTGAATTTACGTGGTGTTGTGGTGCCCATTGTCGATATGCGCTTGCGATTCGATATGAGCGATGCGGGGTTCACCCGTGAAACAGTCATCATTGTCACTCGGATTCAGGGGCGCGCAGTTGGCTTGGTGGTAGACTCGGTTTCTGACGTGATCTCACTCTCTGAGGGGCAATTTAAGAAAGCGCCGACGGTAGAGGGGTTTGATGACCACCATATGAAGGGCATTGCTGCGCTGGATGACGGTATGGTTATTTTGCTAAATGCAGATAATTTACTGTCTGTTGAGGCATTGCAGCTGTAGTGAGATATACTGTATCTAAGTAATATCAACGTTAAACGACTGTGTAAGCGTTTGCACAGGACCTTTTAAGTGTAAAGAGAGTAAGAGAAGAAGAGATGGCAAAAATACTGATTGTGGATGACTCGGTTTCAATGAGACAGATGGTGACGTTTACTCTGGAAGGGGTAGGGCACGAAGTGGATCAGGCTGAGGACGGTGTACAAGCACTGGATATGGCAAAAGGACAGCAGTACGAGATGGTGCTTACCGATGTCAATATGCCGAATATGGACGGTATTGAGATGACACGCCAGATGAGACAGGTGGATGGCTATCAGTTTTTACCTATCCTGACGCTGACTACAGAGGCATCCGATGACAAGAAGATGGCTGGGCGTGATGCGGGAGCAACAGGTTGGATTGTAAAACCTTTCAGCCCTGATAAATTATTGGCTACAGTGAATAAACTATTGGGCTAATAGCCAGAAATGGTCCAAATATGAGTCACCCAAACGTAGGGTGGCATGTCGTATATTGAAGGTGGCTAAATCTTAGGAGATCGTGATGGCGATTGATATGGAGCAGTTTCGGCAGGTTTACTTGGAAGAGAGTTTTGAGGGGCTTGAGATTATGGAATCTGGGCTGCTAGAGCTTGATCCAGGCAAGGCAGACTCTGAAGAGATCAACACGATTTTCCGAGCGGCACACTCTATTAAAGGGGGGAGTGCGACCTTTGGGTTTAAAGAGGTTACTGGGTTTACCCATATCATGGAGACCCTATTGGATCAGATGCGCTCTGATGAGCGCGAGGTTACCCCTGCGATTGTCGATCTGCTGTTACGCTCTGTAGATTGCTTGCATGAGATGTTTGTTGATCTTAAGGCGGGTGATGCCATTAATCAAAGTCGTGTAGATGGGGTGCAAGAGGAGTTGGAGCGGATGCTCGGTGGCGAATCTGCAACAACGGCTAGTGCAGGCCCAGACTCAGAGGCAGCAGATGGAGCTGCAGCTGTAGCTGTCACCGAAGGTTGGGAGATCGTGTTTGTTCCATTTGCAGGGATGTTGAAGACCGGTAATGAACCACTACGTATTCTCCGTGCACTACGAGAGTTAGGAGAGTTAGAGGTTGTTGTGGAGCGTGATCAAGTCCCAACACTAGAGCATTTACAGCCAGAAGAGTGTGCTTTGGGTTGGAAACTGCGGCTCAAGGGGGCGGTGGCACGAGACGAAGTTACAGAAATTTTTGAGTGGGTAGAGGATGATTGCGAGCTGAGCCTGACTGAGATTAGCGCAGGGCATGTTGCTCAAGAGCAGAGTCAACAGCAAGTAGCAGATGCCAGTCAGTCGGTTGTTGCGGCTGCCCCTAAAGAGGCGGGTGCTACGCGCAAAAAAGCGAGTGGTGGAAACAAACAGCAGAGCTCCTCTATTCGTGTTGCCATCGAAAAAGTGGATGCTTTGGTTGATATGATTGGTGAGCTGGTAATTACTCAGTCAATGCTGAGTCAGATTGGTGATAATTTCACCGTTGACATGATTGAGCGTATGCGTGAGGGGCTAGCACAGCTGGAGCGCAATACGCGTGAACTGCAAGAGAGTGTGATGCAGATTCGTATGTTGCCGATTAGTTTTGCCTTTAACCGTTTTCCACGTGTGGTGCACGACCTGAGTGCTACGCTCGGTAAAAAAGTCGAGCTGGTTGTCAGTGGTGAAGGAACCGAGCTGGATAAAACTGTTTTGGAGCAAATTGGTGACCCTCTGGTTCATCTAGTGCGTAACTCTATTGATCATGGTATTGAACTGCCTGATGTGCGTGTTGCCAATGGTAAGCCTGAGGTAGGTACCGTGAATTTGAATGCCTATCATCAGGGTGGAAATATTGTAATTGAGGTCTCAGATGATGGTGCAGGGCTGAATAAGCAGGCCATTCTTAATAAAGCAACTCAACAAGGGCTGATTGAGGAGGGGGAGCACCTGTCTGATGCTGATGCCTTTGACCTACTGTTCCGCCCAGGTTTCTCAACCGCGAAAGAGGTGACAGATGTCTCCGGACGTGGTGTGGGAATGGATGTGGTTAGAAGAAATGTACGTACCTTGGGGGGCAATGTGGAAGTCACATCCAACCCTGGTGTGGGGTCTACCTTTATCGTACGCCTACCACTCACACTCGCCATTCTGGATGGACAGCTGCTGCGTATCGGTAATGAGATCTTTATTATTCCGCTGGTCTCTATTATTGAATCTATACAGGTCAATATGGAGTTCGTGAACTCCATTGCTCATCAGGCAGAGGTCTATCAACTGCGTGAAGAGTACCTGCCTATTATTCGACTGCATGATCGCTTACAGTTGGATGAGGGGAATAAGGATCTGGAGAATGGTTTGCTGGTGGTTGTTGAGGCAGACGGTAAGCGTGCAGCGCTGATGGTGGATGACCTGTTGGGTCAACAGCAGGTGGTGATTAAAAGTTTAGAGACCAATTTCCATAAAATGATGGGGATTTCTGGGGCCACTATTTTGGGAGACGGTACCGTTTCTCTAATTCTAGATGTGGCAGGGCTGATGAATGACAGTGTTGTTAATGCGGCCGTACAGACTATGGGAAGCGCATCGGGTAAAGGTAATTCAGGTCAGCAAAACAGTCCTGTGATTCACTGATGCGAAAGATTGCGGTTGTTAACCAGAAGGGTGGTGTTGGAAAAACCACCCTGACTGGGAATCTTGCTTATGCGTTGGCAAAGCAGGGGAAGCGTGTATTGCTTATCGATATGGATCCACAGTCCCATTTAGCCGCTAGCTTAGGTGTGGTGGATCGTGGACTGTCCGGCATAGATCGCGTATTGATCAATCAGGAGCCGATGGAAAAACATGCAGTTCTGGTTCGAGACAACCTGAATTTGATTCCAGCAGGAAAAGAGCTGGGGATGTTGGAGAAGCGTTGCGACCAAAAAGGGGTAGATGGTTGGTCCGGAACTTTATTGAAAGAGGCCTTGGAGCGTTCACAAATACAGAGTGATTTTTTGATTATTGACTCTCCACCCTCATCCGGTGTATTGGTTGTCAATATTCTCTACGCTGTTGAAGAGGTATTGATTCCTGTGACCGGTGACTATCTGGGGCTGCAAGGACTCTCTTATCTGATAGGAACCTTGAGAAATTTCGAGCAGTCATTGGGGCACAAGTTGCGACGTAATTTGGTGATGTCTCGCTTTCAGAAGCGGCGCAGACTTGCGCGCGAGGTGAGGGATAAGGTGCAGAGCTACTTCCCTGGTGAACTGTTAAAGACCCCGATTCGTGAATGTGATGCGCTGGCTGAGGCACCAGGTTTTGGAAAAAGTGTAATAGAGTATCGTTGGCATGCGCCAAGTTCTAGAGACTTCAAGTCACTTGCGAAAGATTTACTTCAAGAGCGGACCTATTCTTAGAGCAATGTCTACACAGATAATTTTAGGAGATCAGTATGGGAAACGGTGAGATGATCGGTCATGATCCCTTGGCTTGGATCAAAGAGGAGCCTAAAGCAGAGACACCAGACCAGAGTGCACCAGAGGTTGTGCAAGAGGCTATGGTTGCAGAGGCACCGCCAGCAGTGCCAGAGCCTGCTCCAGCAGTAGTGGAAAAAGAGCCAGAGGTTGTTGTTGAGGCAGCAGTTGAAATGGTTGTTGATGAAGCTCCCGCAGCAGTTGCCTTGTCTGCTGTCGAGGAGCCGGGTGTATTGAATTTGGGAGAGTCATTGGTGATCTCAACGGTGGGCAAGACCCGGGCCGAGTGGATGGATCGCGTGATGGGAGGGGTAGACTCTCCTATTACATTGGATGGCAGTGATATTCAGGTGATTGATACTGCAGGACTGCAGCTGGTGATGGCGCTGATTCGAGAACTGAATGAAGATGGTGTCTCTTGGCAGTGGGGTGATCGCTCTGATCTGTTGAACGAGAGTGCTCAGCAGTTAGGGTTAAGCAGCCAGCTGTCTCTGTAAGTGATTGTCGAGAAATAGAATTTATGGACCAGAAAGATCGTGATGACTCGGACCTCTCTCTAGGTTGGAAGGAGTTACAAGATACGGTGTTAACACTCAATTTAGCGGTAGCGCAGATTGAGATGTCGATGAATGACGGGGATCACTCCGTATCGACTTTGATTGACTCATTTACAACCCTCTCTGGTTGCGTACAGGTGATTGATAGTGCCAGCGCTGAAATTCCAGATAAACCCACAGCAGAGACCGATTGTCGTAGTATTCGAGAGACGGTACAGGTCAATGTGGATCTGGTTGCTGAAAAGGTGGATGCAGCTATTGTGGCATTCCAGTTCTACGATAAGCTGACACAGAGACTTTCACATGTAAATAGAAGTTTGATCGCTCTATCGGGGCTGGTTTCAGATGGGGAGCATGTTGAGTCTCATGAAGACTGGCACGCCTTGAGAGAACAGATTCGCAAGATCTATAGTATGGTCGATGAGGCCAGTATGTATGATGCCATTATGCAGGGGGAAAACCTTGAAACTGCACTGCAAGTGGCGATGCAGCATAGAGAGCGTCCCGCTGATGAAAAAGATAACTCTGGAGAGGTGGATCTTTTTTAGTAAACAGGGTATGTTCTGTATGAAAAGTTAGTAATGTAACGTTTTGTAGTAAGAGTAGTAAAGATTCAGCCAAGCTGAGAGTAGGCTGAGGGGTTACCAACAACAATAAAGAGGTAGAGGGGGAGTCTAATGCAGAATTTCTTTAGAGATCTATCAATTGCCAAGCGTATTGCCATCGCTTTTGGATTGATTTTGGTTTTAGCGGGTACAGGCGGGGGGTTGGTGCTCCTTAATATGGATGCACTCAGTGGCCAGTTAACGAAAATTGTCACTAACTATAACGTCAAAATTCAGCTCGCGACTGATGTGCGGGATGAGGGGCGTCAGCGTGCAGAGTCGATTCGTAACATGCTGTTGACGGAAGATGAGGAGAAGTTAGAGGCCTACAAGGCAGAGTTTGACGCCTCTGTCGAACGCTACACTGCGTTGATCTTACAGTTAGATGAGATGATCACAGACGATGATGAGCGTGCAATGATGGACCGGGTGCGCAAGAACTCTGCCGCTACCTTTCCCGTGATGAATGTGATGATGCAGAATATTCTTGATGGGTTCGGTGATGACTCCGTTGAAGTGTTACAGACGGAAGGCGCGGCACTGCAGTCCGAGCTACTCAAGGCGCTCGATGGATTTGTTCAGTTAGAGAAGGGGCGTATCAGTGCAGCCAGTGATGAGGCTGAAATGGTTGCAGAGCAGGCGATGATGGTGGTGATGGTTGCCAGTCTTGCGATTTTTGTCTCTATTCTGGTTGTTTGGTTCTTGCTCTCTCGCTCTATGAGTCGTCCTCTACAGGGGATTGTGATGTTGATGGAGAAGTTGCGCGAGCATGGTGATTTCTCTGTGCGCTGCCGAGACTATGGAAAGAGTGAGTTAGGGTTAATGTCCTCAGGTTTTAACCAACTGATGGACTCTCTGCAGGGTAGCGTTGATGCGATTCGAGTCGGGATGAGAGAGGTCTCCAACGGGAAATTGAGTGCGCAGATTGATACCGATGCGAAAGGGGATCTGGGGGAACTTAGAGATAGTATTAATACAACGGTTGAAGGGTTGAATGAGACCGTGAATGCGATCCGTGAGGTGATGCAGAATGTTGCGCAAGGAAAATTTGATCGAACCGTTGAGAGTGGTGCCCGCGGTGATCTTGCGGACCTTGGTGATAATATCAATGAGAGTATCAGTGGCCTGAATAGTGCCATTCGTAGTATCGACAGTGTGATGGGTGCCGTTGCACAGGGAGACTTCTCTGCACGTGTTGAGGTAGAGCTCTCTGGTGACTTGGGTGGGTTGAGAGAACATTTGAATGCTTCACTGGATGCGTTGAGTGGTGCGCTGGATGATTCCGTAGAGGTGGCGGTGTCACAGTCTAAGGGCGACTTAACGACCCGTGTGGATGGTGATCATGCGGGGTGTTTGGGGGTGTTGAAGGATGCAATCAACGCCTCCCAAGATAAAGTTTCTGGTGCAGTGGGTGAAATAGCCCGTTCTGCGGTGACCGTCGCAGATGCCAGTGAACAGATTTATCGTACCAGTACAGATTTAAGTCAACGAACCCAAGAGCAGGCAGCCTCTATTGAGCAGACTGCGGCCAGCATGGAGGAGATGACAGCCTCAGTGAAACAGAACTCGGACAATGCTGGGCAGGCAGATCAGCTAGCAATCAGTGCGCGTGATTTGGCTGGAGAGGGTGGTGCGGTGATGGGGCGTGCGACCAGCGCAATGAATGCCATTTCGGCATCCAGCCAGAAGATCTCCGACATTATTGATGTGATTGATGGGATCGCCTTCCAGACCAACCTGTTGGCACTGAATGCTGCAGTAGAGGCGGCTCGAGCCGGTGAGCAGGGTCGGGGCTTTGCTGTAGTGGCTGGTGAGGTCCGTACCTTGGCGCAGCGTAGTGCAGAGGCAGCCAAAGAGATCTCCAGTCTGATTGCAGACAGTGTCGATAAGGTGAATGAAGGTGCGGGTCTGGTCGATGAGGCGGGTCATTCACTTAGTGAGATAGTACACAGTATCAAGAAGGTGAGTGATATTGTAGCTGAAATCGCTGCTGCGAGCGCAGAGCAGACTGCTGGTATTGATCAGGTGAATAATGCGATCACCCAGATGGAGGCGCTCACACAGGATAATGTAGAGCTGGTTGAAAAGACCGCCTCAGCCAGTGAAACCATGAGCCAACAGGCGGATGGGATGCGTGGGCTGGTCTCCTTCTTTAAGGTGGATGGTATTCAACAAGAGCAGAGCCACTCTGTTGCTGTTGCCCCCGAGGTTGTAGAGGTGGAGCGTCCTGCTGAAAAGGCACCAGTGACTCAGCAAGTTGCAGTAGCCTCACCTATCCAATCCCAGCCCGTAAGGGGGTCTGATTCAGAGTGGTCTGAGTTTTGAGGTTAAAGAGGGGATAGCAGTAAGGAAAAGGTAGGGTGCTTATGCACCCTATTTTTTTGCCTGTTGGTTGGGGTGGAGCGGTTTAGCGGTTCTGGAATCGCTGAATATCTCGCTTGAAGGTGTTAATATCATCGGTTATCTAAAACAGATCAATAAGGTGCTATGTAGCATCTTTTACGAGATCCCATGAATATCATTTTTGGTTTTTTTATTGTAGTTAGCAGCGTGATTGGGGGCTATATGCTCTCTCACGGATACCTGTTGGCTCTGTGGCAACCGTATGAGCTATTGATTATTCTGGGGGCGGCTACAGGTGGGTTGGTTATTGCGAATCCGCCACATATCCTCGGTAGAGTGCGCAAAGGGCTGCCGCAGCTGCTGCGGAAAAGTCGTTATGATAAGGCCCTCTATCTGCAGTTACTGTCGGTGATCTATGAGCTTTTTATGCGTTCTCGGAAGAACGGCATGCTCAGTTTGGAAACTCATGTAGAGGAGCCCGATGAGAGCTTTATCTTCCAGCAATACCCCCGCTTGATGCGGCAGCACTCAGAGGCGATCACCTTTCTAGTGGATTATCTGCGCCTGATTGTTGGGGGAAATATGAACAGTTATGAGCTTGATAATCTCATGGATATTGAGCTGGCAACCCATGAGCATGAAGCCAGCCAACCTTCAGGAGCTCTCTCTGCAATGGCTGATGGCCTGCCTGGTTTTGGTATCGTAGCTGCGGTGATGGGGATCGTTATCACTATGGGCTCCTTGGGCGGGCCGGTAGAGGAGACTGGCCAGCATCTGGCTGCGGCACTGGTTGGCACCTTTCTTGGAATCCTGCTCTCCTATGGTTTTGTCGGTCCCCTAGCCCGAGCACTGCAATATATTGCTGAGGATGAGGCGATGATGCTGAACTGTATCAAAACTACATTGGTGGCAAGTTTGAATGGTTATGCACCAGTGGTGGCGGTTGAGTTTGGGCGTAAAGCGATCCCTGCACGGTTGCGCCCCGGTTTTTATGAATTGGAAGATCATATTCATGAGATTGGCTTGCATGATGGGGCGGTGGCGAGTCAGGAATGAATAGCATGGTTCAGCCCATTATTGTCAAGAAGTGTAGAAAGCAGCTGCACCATGCGCATAGTAGCTCTTGGAAAGTGGCGCTTGCCGACTTTATGACAGCGTTGATGACCCTGTTTCTGTTGCTCTGGTTGTTAGCCTCTACGACCCCAGAACAGCGTGAGGCGATTGCAACACAGTTTCAGGGAGAGGGGATTATTCAGGGTGCGAAGAGAGAGCATCTTGACGAAATCAACAGCGGGAGCTCTGATCAGCTGATTGACCTTGGAGGTAGTGGTCAAAAGATAGAGCAGAAAGAGAAAGTTGAACGAGAGAATCGTGAGAAGATTGGTGAAATTTACCGCCAAGTAAAAACAGAGCAGGCTCGTATGGCACGCTTGAAACGAGTATTGGAACAGACTATTGAACGTAGCTCGGTAATGAGTCAGTTTAAGGATCAGATATTGTTGAAACAGACGCCAGAAGGGTTACGTATCCAGGTTGTAGATAAGAAGGAGCGCCCTATGTTTGATTTGGGTGGGGCAACGCCAAAGACATATACCACCACCATTCTTAAACAGTTGGGTGCAACGATTAACCTGAGCCCAAATCAGATCTCTATATCTGGGCATACCGATGCCTCTCGCTATAGTCGAATTAATTATAGTAACTGGGAGCTCTCCAGCGACCGGGCCAATGCCGCTCGTCGTGCATTGATTAAAGGGGGGATGCGTGAACGTAAGATTGATCGAGTGGTCGGTTTGGCTGCAACTGAACCATTTGCCCCCGATGATCCAAAGGGGGCTGTTAACCGTCGTATCAGCATTTTGGTAATGAACCGTTCTGAAGGCACCTCTCGCTATATGGGTGTGGTCAGCCCCTAATCTTGTTCGACTACTAGGAGATTACGCATGGATCATGCACACCACGCCCCCGCCCCTATTGGCTATGAGGCACTATCAGCACTCTCCTTTCGCAAGGTGACAGGCAAGGAGAGAGCCTCACTATTGCAACTGCTCACTACAACGCGCAAAGAGGGGTTGCTGTTCCTGATGGAGCATGGGGAACGTGATGATTTGGTTTCACCTCAAGGTAGCACTGTAGAGGCGTTTGACCCTCAACAGAGCGAACTGCTTTTGGCCTACAGTGCTGATGCATTGTTTGAGCAGCAGCTGGAAAATGCTGGGGTGATGTTGATTGTTGAGCTGGATGAGGGGATCTTGCAGTTAGAGTTTGAAGCCGTAGTGCGAGAGCAGGTCAATGGAGAGAATAGTTTGCGTTGTCGACTACCAGACGCACTGTTATTGATCCAGCGACGTCAAGCACGCAGAGTTCCTGTAGGGGCGGGGGTTCAGTTCTCCTCTGCGATACTCAACGCTTATGGTGGTGAGAGCGTCACAGTTGAGGATCTGAGTGACCTAGGTATTGGTTTGATGATTCAAGGGGAGCCAAAACTTGAAGCAGGGATGGTGCTCAGTGACTGTCATCTAACCTTGTCAGAGCTGGGGCAAGTTGATCTACAGGTTATGGTAAAAGGGGTGAGTGTTGAAAAGGAGGGGGCAGGTCACTCTGTGATGATGGTGGGGGCTCTCTTTGTGGGGCTTGCAGCAAGTACACGGGCATTGATTCAGCGCTACACCTTTCAATGCGACCTAGAGGCGCGAAAGCGCATGGATGTGTTGGATAACCTGATGAATAGTAGCGTCGTAGCGGGTGAGCCTGTTGTGAAGCCGCGTTATTAGAGAGCCTATCGTCACTTTCTTGTCGCTAGTTTTATAAGGCAGCTTGTAACTAAATGAAATATAATTATATTTTTTAGTGGCACTCAATTTGCTAACAGCTGTATATAAGTACTGCCTGGGTGCAGTGGAATACAATAAATGGTTCGGTAATTTTAGACTAAACCATTAATAGATAAGGAATTAGACGTTAACGATGGATGATCTGCTGTCACAAGCTGAAGTCGATGCCCTGCTCAGTGGAATGGATGGGGGGGATGTAGAGACCGACTCAGGGTTAGGGTTTGAGATGGAGGGCGGTGTTTCTGCCTTTGACTTCACAACTCAAGAGCGCATTATCCGTGGCCGTATGCCGACGTTGGAGATGATCGCTGAGCGTTTTGCCCGTAATCACCGTATCACCCTGTTTAACCTGCTGCGTAAAACGGTTGAAATTGGTGTGGTTGGGATTAATGTGGTGAAGTTTAGTGAGTACCTACGCAACCTGTTTCTGCCTACCAGTCTCAATCTAGTAAAGATGCACCCGTTTCGAGGTACCGCACTGATCACCTTTGACCCAAAGTTGGTTTTTTCTGCAGTTGACTACTATTTTGGTGGATTGGGTAAATTTGCTTTCCGCATTGAGGGACGTGAATTTACAGTGGTTGAGAACCGAGTGATCAATATACTGCTAGAGCGGTTGTTTGAGGATATGGCTCCCGCTTGGGAGATGGTTGAGACCATTGAGTTTGAATCCGTAGGACATGAGGTCAATCCACAGTTTGCCAATATTGTCGGTCCAACCGATCCAGTTGTTGTGATGGAGATGAGTGTTGACCTAGAGGGTGTTGGGGGTGAAGTACATATGGTGATCCCTTACTCCATGCTTGACTCGGTGAGAGAGAAGCTGGAGTCAGGTACACAGACCGAGGGTGACCTAGATGACCGTTGGCTGGAGGCGCTGCATCATGAGGTAGAGGCGATTAATGTTGAGCTCTCTTGTGAGTTGACAGAGGTGAGCATGGCGGTCAGTGATGTGATGAAGATGGAAGAGGGAGATATCATTCCTATTGAGATGCCAGAGTCAGTATTGCTACGTATTCAGGATGTTCCCGTTGTCCGTGGCCGGCTCGGAAGCCATGATGGCTGTAAGGCGGTGCGGATTGCAGAGGGGGTCCAGGTGCCTGATTTGATTATGGATATTCATAAGAACAAGAAATCACATAAAAAAGATGGGTAGAGTGAATAACTACTCCAATTATGAGCAGTTTAGCTAGGATAGAATAATGAGTGAAGAAGAGAGTTTTGATGGCGACCTTGGTGATATGGGTGATGACTGGGGGGATGCGCTGGCTGAACAGGGTGCAGAGAATGCATTTGGTGCTGCCGAGGTAGAAGATTTCGCCGGAGGGGGAGGTGATGGTGAAGAGATCAATCTGGATGTGGTGCTGGATGTTCCCGTTACCCTATCGATGGAGGTGGGGACCACGATGATCACCATTCGCAACCTGCTACAGTTAACGCAAGGCTCGGTAGTTGAGCTGGATCGTCTGGCGGGTGAGACGCTTGATATCAAGGCCAATGGTACGCTGATCGCCCATGGTGAGGTAGTTGTGGTCAATGAGAAATTTGGTATCCGTGTGTTGGATGTGGTGACGCCGGAAGAGCGCATTCGCAAAACTAAAGAGTAGCGTATGAATCCTGAACAGAACAGTCAGGCGGTGGAGTTGGTTGCAAGCCAACCGCTGGGGATGGGGCAGCTGTTTCAGACCTTCTTTAGCCTGTTGCTGGTGATTCTGTTGATCATAGGTGTTGCCTGGGTGTTGCGGCGTAGTGGGCGTTTTGGCTCCGCTCTGGGGGGGCAGCTGCGTGCCATTGGCGGACTCTCTCTGGGAGGGCGTGACCGTATACTGTTAGTGGATGCCGGAGGAACACATCTGCTTCTGGGTATTTCGCCTGCAGGCATTCGTACCTTGCATGTTTTTCCAGAACCTCTAGAGTTGGATGAACGTTACGGTGAAGCCCCCCCCCCGTTTGCAGATACATTACAGAAAATTCTACAGAAACAGAATAAGAGCAGAGAGTAAGAGCATAGAATAGCATCATGAATTGGCAACGCATCCATCCACGCAGGTTACTCCTGCTTTTTGTCGTTTTAGTGGCCCCTGTTTCGGCGTGGGCAGCAGGTATTCCTGCCCTCACCCTGAGTGAAGATGGTGGGACCTACACCCTAAGCCTGCAGATTCTGATTATGATGACGCTGCTGACACTGTTGCCAGCGGCCTTTATGACCATGACCTCTTTTCTGCGAATTGTGATTGTCTTGTCACTGTTGCGGCAGGCGATGGGTACCATGCAGAGTCCTAATAACCAGATTATTATCGGTTTGGCGATGTTTATGACCTTCTTTATTATGGCGCCGACCTTCAATCAAGCCTATCAGGATGCGCTAGAGCCACTGATGGCAGAAGAGATCGGTATGGAGGTGGCGCTACAGAAGGCAGCCGTACCATTTCGAGCCTTTATGATGCGACAGGTGCGAGAGGATGATCTCGCTTTCTTTGGAGAGATGGCTGGAGTTGAGTCGTATGAGGACGAGGCCTCCGTCCCCTTCTCTGTACTGCTTCCCTCTTATGTGACCAGTGAGCTGAAGACCGCCTTTCAGATCGGGTTTTTAATCTTTATTCCATTTTTGATTATCGATATTGTGGTGGCGAGTCTTCTGATGTCGATGGGTATGATGATGCTCTCCCCGATGATTATTTCACTCCCCTTTAAGATCATGCTGTTTGTGCTGGTCGATGGTTGGACGCTGGTGTTGGGAACGCTGGCCTCCAGCTTTTTGGTACGTTGACGGAGTAATGTAAAATGACACCAGAAACCGTAATCACTATAGGGCAGCAAGCGATGCAGGTGGCAGCGCTGCTGGCTGCACCGTTACTGCTCTCCTCTCTGGTGATTGGTCTGGCGATTGGTGTGTTTCAGGCCGCCACCCAGATCAATGAAATGACCTTGAGCTTCATCCCCAAATTGATTGTGATTATGGTGGTGCTAATGATGTTTGGGAACTGGATGTTAGCGACGATGATGAACTTTATGCGTACCCTCTATGAGAGTATTCCCTTCTTGATTGGTTAATTATGACCGTCACCTTTGAACAGCTAAACGGTTGGATTGGTCTCTATTTCTGGCCTTTTATGCGGGTGACCGGAATGTTGATTGTGGCTCCGATGTTCTCTACACGAACAGTACCGATGCGCATTCGGATGATGGCCAGCGTGTTGATCACCATGATTATGGCCCCCGTATTACCCCCGATGCCTATACTGGACCCTTTTACACTGGCTGGGGTGTTGCAGGTAGCCAACCAGTTTATGATTGGTCTGGCAATGGGGTTTGTGTTGTCGATGATTTTCGCTGCTTTTACCGTGGCGGCCCAAGCGATGGGTATGTCCATGGGGTTGGGGTTTGCGATGGCGGTGGATCCCAATAATGGGATTCAAGTGCCGGTACTGGCGCAGTTCTATGTGCTATTTGCCACGTTGATCTTTATGTCGCTGAATGGACATCTGTTAATTGTAGATACCCTGCGTGAAAGTTTCAGCGTGATGCCAGTTTCTACCCGGGGGCTTTCTCAGGATGCGATCTGGTCCGTTCTCAGTTGGGGGAAGATGATCTTTGTCTGGGGGCTTAAAATTGCACTCCCTATTATCGTGACTCTGCTGTTAATTAATGTTGCTTTTGGTGTGGTAACCCGTGCAGCACCCCAGCTCAATATCTTTGCAGTGGGTTTTCCAGTCAGTATTATGGTGGGTTTCTGGTTGGTGATGGTCTCCTTTCCAATGACGCAGACCCGCTTGGTAGAGCTGATGGAGAGCGCCTTTTCCGTCATTCAAGAGTTCCGGCTGGTGGGTGGCTAACGGATGTCTGAGAACGAGGACGGCACCGAAAAGACCGAGGAACCGACCGATAAACGACTTCAACAGTCGCGAGAAAAAGGGCAGATTCCCCGTTCCAAAGACCTCAATACCTTTGTAATGCTGATGATGGCTGCAGTTGCATTTCTCACGCTAGGAGAAGAGATGGGGCAGCAGGTGATGGCGGGATTGGCAAAAGGGCTGCAACCGGGGCGTCACTACTTCTACGATACCAGTGCCATGTTGGGATTGATGGTGCAGCTGTTTATGGATGGGATCTGGTTGATGGTCCCCTTTATCGTGGTGATGATCATATCTGCTATTGGAGCTCCAATTTTAATGGGGGGATGGTCCTTCAGTACCGAGGCGATGGCCTTTAAGATCAGTAAGCTCAATCCAATCTCTGGAATTGCCCGCATGTTTGGGATAAAGACCCTAGTTGAGTTGCTGAAGGCGATCGGTAAGTTTGCGCTGGTGATGACGGTTGCAGTGGGTTTGATGATGTCTCAGCTGGATATCTTTCTGGCGCTGGGAGAAGAGCCGATCATGCAGGCGATTTTGCATGCCATGAACCTGATTGCTTGGTTCTTCCTGATCCTTGCCTTTACCTTGATTGTTATTGTTTTGATTGATGTCCCGTTTCAGCTCTATACCCATAGTCAGCAGCTAAAGATGACCCTGCAAGAGGTGAAAGATGAGTCAAAAGAGACCATGGGCCGTCCTGAGGTTAAACAGCAGATTCGTCGTAGACAGCAAGAGGTTGCAATGGGTCGTATGATGCAGGACGTGCCGGAGGCCGATGTGGTGGTCACCAACCCAACCCACTTTGCGGTTGCACTGAAATATGATCAACAGGGGGCAGGGGCGCCGATTGTGGTGGCGAAAGGTGCTGATCTGATCGCTACACAAATTCGAACCATAGCGCAAACCAATGATGTGAGTATGATCTCTGCCCCTCCATTGGCGCGTGCACTCTACTTTTCGGCGGAGGTTGGGCAAGAGATTCCGCATGGACTCTATCTTGCCATTGCTCAGCTGCTGGCGCATGTCTACCAGCTAGACTCAGCAGCAAATGGAGAGCCTGCAGTGATGGATGATCTACCGATTCCTGATGAATTCCGACTGGATGCAGAGGGTAAACCAGAGATTGAGCAAGAAGGTAGCGAATCAATGGACTCTTCGGTGTGAATTCCCCCTTTAAGTAAGTAAAATGGCCGCATGAACCTGGATCAAGTAAAGAAAATAATGGCCCAAAGCATGGGTGCGCCGGTGTTGCTGGTGATGATCCTGTCGATGCTGATCATTCCGCTGGCACCGTTGGTGTTGGATGTCTTCTTTACCTTCAATATTGCGCTGTCACTGATTATCTTGATGACCGCAGTGTATGCTATGCGTCCGCTTGATTTCTCTGTTTTTCCCACCATTATCTTGGTCTCAACATTGTTGCGTTTGGCGCTGAATGTGGCCTCTACCCGCGTTATCTTGATGGAGGGGCATGCCGGTAGTGGTGCTGCTGGAAATGTGATTGAGGCATTTGGTACCTTCGTGATTGGGGGGAATTTTGCCGTGGGGCTGGTGGTGTTCATGATCCTAATCATTATCAATTTTATGGTGATCACCAAGGGTGCGGGGCGTGTTTCAGAGGTGGGTGCCCGGTTTACTTTGGATGCGATGCCCGGTAAACAGATGGCAATCGATGCGGATCTCAATGCAGGGGTGATTGATCAAGATGAGGCACGTCAGCGTCGTGAAGATGTCTCTTCTGAAGCTGATTTTTATGGTTCGATGGATGGTGCCAGTAAATTCGTTCGAGGGGATGCGATTGCCGGTATCTTGATTATGGTGATCAACATTGTTGGTGGCTTTATTATCGGTGTGGCGCAGCATGATCTGTCTGCGGTTCAAGCGGCCGAGACCTATATCATGTTGACGGTTGGAGACGGCTTAGTGGCACAAATTCCAGGCCTGATACTCTCTACTGCAACCGCAATCATTGTAACCCGTGTCTCTGGCTCGTCAGACCTTGGTAATGAGGTTTCTGAACAGTTAGCTAAACCACAAACCCTTTATGTTGCTGGAGGTATTATCGGGTTGCTTGGGATTATTCCGGGAATGCCGAATGTGGCTTTTCTCTCCTTGGCCTCTATTCTCGGTGGGGCAGCTTGGCTTATTTCCCAACGTAAAGTGGCGGAGGCGCAACAGGCCGCGATGGCAACGGTGGATGACGAGGAGCCTGCAGAGGTACCACGAGAGCGGGATGTCAGTTGGGATGATGTGGAGACGATCGACCCGCTTACCTTGGAAGTGGGGTACCGTCTGATCCCGATGGTGGATACCAACCAAGGGGGCGAGCTTATTGATCGTATCAAGGGGGTACGGCGCAAGCTCTCCAAGGAGTTGGGTTTCTTGGTGCATGCGGTCCACATCAAGGATAATCTGGATCTTAACCCCAACACTTACCGCGTACTATTGATGGGGGTTCCAGTGGGAGAAGGTGATCTACAGCCCGACCATTATCTGGCAATCAACCCCGGGCAGGTATTTGGTGAGCTGGAAGGGACCCATACCAAAGACCCCACCTTTGGTATGGATGCGGTCTGGATTGATGGTGATCACCAAGAGCACGCGCAATCAATGGGATACACGGTGGTAGACTCCAGTACTGTGGTGGCAACCCATCTTAGCGATATTGTGCGGGTACATGCCAGTGAACTGATCGGGGTCGATGAGGTTAAAGAGCTGCTGGATCGCCTCGCCGAGAGTGTACCTAAGCTGGTCGAGGATCTGGTGCCGAAGACGGTAGAGTGGGTGGTGATCCTCAAGGTGTTACAGAACCTGTTGGAGGAGAGCGTCTCTATCCGAGATATGCGTACCATTGCTGAAACTTTGGCGGAGCATGGCCCAAAAAGTCAAGATCCCGACGCTTTGACCATGGCTGTTCGAACCGCCCTTGGACGTGCCATTGTGCAGGAACTCGCGGGTATTGCTGGTGAGCTTCCAGTAATTACTTTAGATCCGGGGTTGGAACAGATATTGCATCAGTCTGTCCAAGGTGATGGGACAGGGGGTTCCGCACTCGAACCAGGACTGGCAGAGAAGATGAATCAATCGTTGATGGAAGCGGTGCAACAGCAAGAGGCAGAGGGGCAACCAGCAGTATTATTGGTAGCACCATCGATTCGTCGCCTGCTTGCGCGGATGTTCCGCCACGCCTTGCCAGACTTAGCGGTACTCTCCTATACGGAAGTACCTGATGATCGCTCGATTCGCATGGTAGCGAACGTGGGTGGTCAGTAAATTGAATATTGATGGTTGAAGAGAGTAGAGATTAACAGATGAAAATGCGTCGTTTTTTTGCCCCCTCCATGTCACTTGCGCTGAAGCAGGTACGTCGAGAGCAGGGTAGTTCAGCTGTCATACTATCCCAGCGCAAGGTTGAGGGTGGTGTTGAGGTCGTGGCTGCGGTTGATCCCGATATGGTTGAAGAGCAGGCAGAAGCAGTGCCGCCTTCCAGTCGTGAGCACCACAATAGTTTCAAACAGCGCCCGGCAGAGCGTGAACCACGGGCGGTAGAGCCAATGGCTACTGAAGCAGCGGGCGGCTCACAAGAGATGCAGGCGATGCGCAGTGAGATGCAGGCGATGCGTACCATGATGGAGCAACACCTCTCATTGGTGAAGAGTGGTTCCCCAGTAGAGGGAGATCCAAAACAGGCGTGGCTGAATGATCGACTCTCCGAGATCGGCATTGCCAAAGATATTTGTGAACAGATCTGGGAGAACGTAGAGGGTGAGGACTCCGATGCACATTGGAAGCAGGCACTGAACTGGCTGGAACAGCAGCTGTTAACAGGAGAGGATGAGGTACTACAGCAGGGTGGAGTGATCGCGTTGGTGGGGCCAACGGGGGTGGGTAAGACCACGACGGCGGCTAAGCTGGCTGCACGTTATGCACTGCGCAATGGTACCAGCCGAGTGGCGTTGGTTACCACCGATGCCTTCCGTATTGGGGCACAAGAACAGCTGCGTGCATTTGGCTCACTGATTGGTGTGCCTGTTTATGCGATCTCAGAAATCAGTGAACTGCATGAGACGCTGCGTGCATTGAGTGATCGAGACTTGGTGATCATCGATACTGCAGGTCTGAGCCAGCGTGATATGCAGCTCCTAGAGCAGTTGGCGGTATTGCGTACAGGTGACATTAATATTGATCCCTATCTGGTTGTTTCTGCAACAACGCAGGCGCAGTCGTTGGATGAGACGGTTGAGATCTTCAACCGTATTGAGCTGAAAGGGGCGATCCTCTCTAAGCTGGATGAGGGGGGGGAGTTGGGCGGTGCAGTCAGTGTACTGCTACGCCATCAACTGCCTCTGCTCTACATGGGAGATGGACAGCGTGTACCAGAAGATCTACAGGTGGCGCGTGGTCGTGACCTGGTAGACCGTCTGGTCTCTCAACGCCGCGGTGGCAAGGATCATCTTAAGGTCTTGCAGGGTGGGTTGCAGATGAAGCGTAGCTTGCAAGTTGTGGGGGAGTAGGGTGGCATGGTAGATCAGGCTGAAGGTATTAGAAAAGGAATCAAAACTATGGGTGGACAACAGAAGCCGGTAAAAGTGGTTGCTGTGACCAGTGGTAAAGGCGGTGTCGGCAAGACCAATGTCTCGGTCAATCTAGCCGTATCACTCTCCCGTAAAGGGCACAATGTGGTATTGATGGATGCTGACCTCGGGTTGGCCAATGTGGATGTGATGCTCGGGCTTCACTCCAAATACAATATCTCTCATGTCCTCAATGGTGAAAAAACATTAGATGAGATCTTGCTGGCTGGCCCGGCAGGGATGCGCATCATTCCAGCAACTTCCGGTGTAAAGCGCATGGCTGAACTGACCCCAGTAGAGAATGCGGGGTTGATTCGTGCCTTTGGTGAGATGGAGTACCCCGTTGATATCATGCTGGTCGATGTTGCAGCGGGAATCTCCGATAGCGTGGTCAGTTTTGGCCGTGCAGCGCATGAGGTCGTTGTGGTGGTGTGTGATGAACCCTCCTCTATCACGGATGCCTATGCATTGATTAAAGTACTGAGTCGCGACTACAATGTAGAGCGCTTTCATGTTTTGTCCAATATGGTAGAGAGTGAGGCGCACGGGAGAATCCTGTTCAAGAAGCTCTCTCTGGTAGCAGAGCGCTTCCTTGATGTGACGCTAGACTATCTGGGTACGGTACCCTTTGATCAAGCCTTGCGGAAGGCGATTCAGAAACAGAATGCAGTGTGTGAGCTGGATCCATCCAGTATTTCAGCCAAGGCATTCCGTAGGATTGCGGCGGGTGTTGAACGCTGGCCACAGCCGAATCGGGCAGGTGGATATTTGGAATTCTTTGTTGAACGACTATTACAGAGTGAAGCGGGGTAAATTTGCATGAAGGGACATGCTGCATACGCAACGGTACATAAAGGAAGCATCGAGCAACAGCTTGAGGAACACCTGCCGTTGGTGAAAAGGCTGGCCCATCACCTATCGGCACGCCTTCCCTCCTCTGTACAGATCGATGATCTGCTGCAAGCGGGGATGATTGGCCTGCTTGAGGCGTTGAATAAATATGATGCCTCACAAGGGGCGCAATTTACCACCTATGCCTCGATTCGTATTCGTGGGGCAATGCTGGATGAGCTACGTCGCGGTGACTGGGCGCCACGCTCCGTCCATCGCAAGAGTCGTGAGGCGATGGAGACCATCAGTAGATTGGAACAACAGGGGAAAGATACCAGCGCGCAAGAGGTTGCGGGTGAGATGGGCATCTCGATGGAGGAGTACAGCAAGATTATTCAAGACTCCAATATGACGGGGTTCTACTCTATCGACCTGCTGGATGAAGAGAATCCAGGTGGAAGCAATATTGAGGATCACCGAGAGGGTCCGTTAGACATGCTCTCCGATAGCGGCTTTCGCAATGATCTTGCGCATGAGATTGGGCGGCTGCCCGAGCGAGAGAAGATGATGATGGCACTCTATTACCAAGAAGACCTTAATCTTAGAGAGATTGGTGAGGTAATGGGGGTGAGTGAGTCCAGAGTTTCACAGATACATGGACAGGCGATGTTGCGCCTGCGGGCAAGAATGAAGGACTGGGTAGAATAAAGGATTGGATATAGGTTATGGATAAGAAAATGAGAATTCTGGTGGTCGATGACTTTGCCACCATGCGCCGGATCATTAAGAATCTGCTGGGAGAGTTGGGGTTTAATAACCTGGATGAAGCGGATGATGGAAAAACAGCGCTGCCTATTATGAAAACGGGTGAGGTTGATTTTTTAGTCACTGATTGGAATATGCCAGGAATGACGGGGCTAGAGTTGGTCAAGGCGGTGCGTGGAGACCCTAAATTGCGTCATACGCCAATTTTGATGGTAACGGCTGAGGCCAAGAAGTCTCAGATTGTGGAGGCCGCTCAGGCGGGTATCAATGGGTATGTAGTAAAACCTTTTACTGCAGGTACGTTGAATGAGAAGATTGATAGAATCTTTGCTCGTATTAAGCAGAGTGGATAAAGAGTATCTTTAACTAGTAACCAACCCCCTTTTACTTATCAGGAGCAGAGCCACTATGAGTCAGTCGCAATCCCAGCCCCAACCGATTGTTTCACTAGAACAAGCACGTCAACTGGTGTCTTTATTGGAGCAGGATGATGTTGCCGAGGCCAATCGACAGACTGAGGCGTTATTGAGACAGCAAGATAATTTGGTTTATCAGCAGGTGGGTGTTCTGACGCGTCAGCTGCATGACACCGTTTCTCAGTTTAAAGAGGATATCGGTAGTTCAGGGGTGACCGGCCAAGAGATTACGGATATCCGCGCGCGTCTGCACCATGTGGTGGAGCTGATGGAGAAGTCAGCCAATGAGAGCTTGGCCGCAGTGGAAGAGAGTGCACCATTGGCTAAGGGGATTGTAGATGGTGCCGATAGTATAGGGGAAGGGTGGGACCGCTTTAGAAATCGTGAATTGGATCTGGAGCAGTTTCGTGAATTAAGTGATGAGATTGCAGAGTTTATGTCTCTTGCCGCGATCAACTCCGAGAAGATACATGCGCGACTAAATGAAGTGATGATGGCGCAGAGTTTTCAGGATTTGAGTGGTCAGATCATTCACCGTGTGGTGGATGTGATTGGTAAGGTAGAAGACAGCCTGGTTGAGCTGATACAGCTCTCATCGAATGGAGAAGACCCCCAAGACCAGAGAGAGGCGCATGGCCCTACCGTACCGGGATTGAAAGATGCCGATGTGGTACGCAGCCAAGATGAAGTGGATGACCTACTCTCCAGTTTGGGATTTTAATAAGTGAGAACGTAATTTATGTCTATCGACTTTGACAGTGATATTTTCCATGATTTTCTGCAAGAGGCGGGAGAACTGCTGGAGTCGTTGAATGGGTTATTGGTTGATTTGGAAGATAATCCAGATGATTCAGAGATACTCAATGCCGTTTTTCGGGCCTTTCATACCATCAAAGGGGGGGCTGGTTTTCTCAGCGTTACCCCTGTTGTAGAGCTATGTCACCGTTCAGAAGACCTCTTCGGGGTGATTCGTGATGGTCGTCTGGAGCTTACAGAGGCGGTGATGAATCCTGTGCTTGAGGCTGTGGATGAACTCAATGCGATGTTTGAATCCCTGCAAGAGACGGAAGAGCCTGAGCCGGCCTCTGTGGAAATTCTTCAACAGCTAGAGGCGATACTGCAGGGGGGGCGCTCTGGACAGCAACCCCCTGCAGAGGTAGAAGTGATTGAAATGCAACAGCCCTCAGCAGGGGGGGGATCTGCTGGGTTTGACATTGAGGCAGCCAAACAGAGTGATGATGATATTACCGATGATGAGTTTGATGACCTGTTAGATCAGCTTGAGCAGAGCCCAGCTACAGCAACACCTGCGGCAGAGGTTTTACTTGCGGGCAATCCAGATGATGATATTACTGAGGATGAGTTTGAACTGCTGCTTGATGCACTGGATGAAGCGCCACAAGCAGAAGTAGCGCAGGTAGAGGCTCCAGCGGAGGCCCCTGTAACCACCTCGCCCCAAACCGTTACTGCAGCAGTTGCAGCGCCCCCCGAAGAAAAACCGAAGAAAAAAACAGCTCGAAAAACGGCATCAAAAGCAGAGAAGAGTGCAAATGCTCAAAAGGTAGAGACCAGTGTGCGTGTAGATACGCGTCGACTGGATGATGTGATGAATATGGTCGGTGAGCTGGTGCTGATCCGCAACCGCTTTGATAATCTTAAGCCTCTCATCTCTTCCGAGGTGGTAGACCGTGCGATCTCTGATCTCAATCTGCTTACAACCGATATCCAAGAGGTAGTAATGCGTCTGCGTATGCAGCCTGTGCGTAAGGTATTCAGCCGTTTCCCACGAGTTGTGCGAGACCTCGCTAAGAAACTGGATCGCAAGGTGAGACTGCAACTGGTAGGTGAAGAGACCGAAGTTGATAAGAATTTGGTTGAAGAGTTGGCCGATCCACTGATTCACTTGATCCGTAATGCGGTTGATCATGGTGTAGAGACTCCCAAAGTGCGTACTGCGGCTGGGAAACCTGCAGAGGGTACCATTGTATTGGCGGCACAACAGGAGGGGGACCATATCCTGTTAACGATTCAGGACGATGGTGCAGGGATGAATCCAGATGTGCTGCGTCGCTTAGCGGTTGAGCGTGGGATGATGGATCAAGATACCGCAGATCAGCTTCCTAACCGAGCTCTTTACAATCTGATTTTTGAGCCTGGGTTCTCTACCAAAAGTGAGATCTCGGATGTTTCGGGTCGAGGTGTAGGGATGGATGTGGTCAAGACCCACATCAACCAGCTTAACGGACAGATTGAAATTGATTCCGAGATTGGTGTAGGGACAACCATCACCATTCAAGTACCGTTGACATTGGCAATTTTGCCCACCTTGATGGTCTATATTGGCAGCCAAAACTATGCCATTCCACTTCCAGGCATTATTGAGTTGTTTGAGTGGAGCTTCGTTGAAGTGAGCCAGATTGGTGGTCGAGAGGTGGTGCGGCTTAGAGATCGCACTTACCCCTTGATCTACGCCTCAGAACTATTGGGTGGAGAGCGTACACAATCAACCGATCAGCGTGTGCTGGTGATTGAGCTGGCAGGCCACTCTCTGGCGTTGGTCGTCGATCAGGTGATTGGTCAAGAAGAGGTGGTGATCAAGCCGTTGGGTACGTTGCTACGGGGTATGCCGGGCTACTCCGGTGCAACCATCACCGGAGATGGTCGTGTGGCGATGATTCTTGATGTATCCAGCATGTTGGATAAGCAGATCGGTATTGATTATGTAGCTATTGCGGAAGAGGGGTTGGCAGCATGAGTGTAAGCTTTCATGATAATCGTTTTATCACCTTTACCATCAATAACGAAATTTACGCGATTGAGGTGCTGAAGATTCAAGAGGTGATCTATATTCCAGAGATTACCAAGGTTCCGGGTGCGCCCGATTTTGTGGTGGGAGTGATCAATCTACGAGGTATCTTGTTAACCATTGTGGATACCTCCATGGAGTTCGGATTGACACGCCAGCCAGATGACCGATATAACCGTATTGTGGTGGTCAATTTGGGGGGGGATGATCGTGTCGGACTGCTGGTCGATGACGTCTCTGAGGTGGTCTCCCTTGATGTGGATGCCAGAGAACCCTTGCCTACCCTTCAAGGGGGGCGGCTGGCGCTATATGCACACCACATCATCCACCATGATGACAGGCCCGTGATGCTGTTGGAGATGGAACGTATTGTCGACGCGGTCAGTTGGGGTGCTGCTGCATGAGGGCTAAGTATGATCGATATCTCAATCAAAATGCCACCCGCACCTACGCCGCCCAAACATAGCGGTGTTGATCCTGTAACCACAATTCCACGCTCTCATCGCGTTGATGAAACGGAGTCGGATCGAGAGCACGAACAGCCTCAGAAACGCAAAAAAGAGCACCATTCTACAGAGCATCAACCACAACAAGATAAGAGTTCGGTTGATGAATCGCATCCTCATATTGACAACTATGCTTGATAGGGCTTAGTCTCTCCCTGAAACGATACAGGAGAGATTTTAAATGCAGACTCAGGCAGCAGGGGAGCAGTACAATAATCCCAGTGAAGAGATGGAAGGGCAGTCCTCATTCTATGCAGAAGGGGATGGTCTGGTAGAAGAGGAGAAGGATGTTCGTCAACATCTGACCTTTGTACTGGGCGGAGAGGAGTACGGCTTTGATATCTTGCGCGTTCAGGAGATCAAGGGGTGGGAAGTCCCTACCGTGATCCCCAATACCCCCGACTATGTGAAAGGGGTGATTAATCTGCGTGGTGCCATTGTTCCGGTTATTGATTTACGTCTTCGTTTTCAACTGGAAGATGTGCGCTATGATGAACTGACGGTAGTGATTGTAGTGCATGTGCGCGTACTGGATAGCCATGCGGATGGAGAAGAGCCAAGCTACAATAATAAAGTGGTGGGTGTAGTGGTCGATGGGGTTTCCGATGTATGTAATGTAGAGTTGGACAATATTCGCCCCGCACCAGACTTCCGTGGAGTGATCAGCTCTGATTTTGTAACCGGGCTGACCACAGAGAATGAGAAGATGGTTGTGTTGTTGGATATCGACCACCTGATCAACGAAGGTATCATGAACCAACTGGACTCAATGCTCCCTTAAGAACTCTCTTAAGCACTATAATTATGCAAGAAAATGCAACCTCTGAATTTAGCTATACGGATGAAGACTTCACACGTGTACAGAAAATTATCGGCGAGCATGCCGGAATAAACCTCTCAGATGCAAAGAGAAGCCTAGTTTACAATCGGCTGACCAAGCGTCTACGCATGTTTGGTATGCGTGCGTTTAGTGAGTATCTTGACTATGTGGATGAGCATGTTGAAGAGGAGTTTAGCCACTTCGTTAATGCTATTACCACCAATCTCACCTTCTTCTTCCGCGAAGAGCACCATTTTGATTTTCTTCGGGATGTTGATTTTGCGCGTTTGATGGAGCGCAATAAAGCCACCAAGCGGATTAGAATCTGGTCGGCAGGTTGCTCTACAGGAGAGGAGCCGTACTCACTAGCGATTACCGTCAAAGAGAATATTCCAAAGGGGTGGGATGTGAAGATCTTGGCCACGGATCTCGACTTTAATGTGGTGGACCATGGCAAGGCTGGGGTCTATGATCAACGTCGTGTAGAGGGGATGAGTAAAGAGCGTCTCAATCGCTGGTTTCGTAAAGGAAGCGGAGAGAATGAGGGTAAGGTGCGCGTGGTTGATGAGTTGCGTGAATTGATTACCTTTAAACAGCTTAATTTGATGCATGACTGGCCGATAAAGGGGCCGTTTGATATCATCTTTTGCAGAAACGTGATGATCTATTTCAATAAAGAGACGCAGTCCAAATTGACAGATCGTTATGCAAAGCTACTCGCAGAAGATGGGCACCTGATTATTGGTCACTCAGAGTCGCTGTTTAAGGTCTCCGAACATTTCAAATTGATCGGCAAGACCATTTACCAAAAAATTTAGACAGGCAGCAGAATGATACAGAAACCCAGTGATAATCAGGTGCTGCCCGGCTTTGAGCATGTGCGTCGAGGATGGAAGAACCCGTTTAACAGCTATGTAAGCACGATACTGCCCGGAGAGTACTTTGTTACCAAAGGGTCCGATGGCATTGAGACCGTGCTTGGCTCTTGTGTTGCAGCTTGTGTTAGAGATAGACAAACCGGTATCGGAGGCATGAACCACTTCATGTTACCCGTGGATAAAGGGAATGCCGATGCCAGTGGTAAGATCTCTGATGCAACCCGTTATGGCAACTTTGCCATGGAGCACTTGATTAACGATGTGCTTAAACATGGTGGCCGAAGAGAGAACCTAGAGTTCAAAGTGGCTGGCGGTGGTCGTATCCTCAACCAAATGGCAAAGATCGGTTGGTATAATATCGGATTTGTTTTTGACTATATCTTTACAGAGGGCTTTCAGATCCTCTCTCATGATATTGGTGATGTCTTTCCCCGAAAGGTGATCTACTTCCCCAGTACAGGGGTGATGAAGGTAAAGCGGCTGCGTTCACTGCATGAGAAGCAAGAGTCGCTACGTGAAGAGAAGGCCTTTCTGGATGATCCGTCTGCTGCTGGTGTGCGGACGGAAGGTGAAATTGAACTCTTTTAACCTCAATGATTTGAAGGAATAAATCTTGATTAAGGTACTGATTGTTGATGATTCTGCGCTGATTCGTAAAATGCTGGGTTCAATCCTGAGCAATGCTCCAGGAATTGAGGTTGTGGGTTCGGCTTCAGACCCCTATGTGGCGCGTGAGAAGATTAAAAAACTCAAGCCCGACATGATTACGCTGGATGTGGAGATGCCGAAGATGGATGGCGTCACCTTCCTGCGTAACCTGATGCGCCTTCATCCGATGCCGGTGCTGATGGTCTCCTCACTGACCGAGCATGGTGCGGATATCACCCTACAGGCGTTAGAAGCCGGTGCTGTCGACTTTGTGACCAAACCTAAAGTGGATTTGGCTAATACCTTTGAGTCCTATGGGGCGGAGATTGTTGAGAAGGTGAGGGTGGTTGCTCGAGCCAACGTCAAACAGATCATTACCCGCTCCTCCTCTGCGCCTGCTCATGTATTAGGTACGGCGGGCCCCAGTGAAGGGGATGTGGGTGGTAAAGCGGTCCCCAAGAAGTTCAATACCGATGTTGTGCTGGCAAAAAGTTCGGGTAATCGTCACTTTCAAACCACAGACAAAGTTATTGCGATCGGTGCCTCAACCGGTGGGACCGAAGCCATCCGTGTGGTGTTGGAAACCTTGCCTCCGGGTACCCCCGGGGTCGTTATTGTGCAGCACATCCCCGCAGCATTTAGTAAGCCATTTGCAGAGCGGATGAACAACTCCTCCGCCATGAACGTGATGCACGCAGAGGATGGGCAGCAGATTATTCCAGGGCACGTCTATATTGCACCAGGTGATCAGCATCTGATGGTGGTGCGTGATGGTGCACGTTATATTTGCCGACTCAATGATGGCGAGCTGGTAAATCGTCATAAGCCCTCGGTCGATGTATTGTTTCGCTCGATGGCTGAGAACGTAGGCCCCAACGGTATTGCCGTGATGCTGACTGGCATGGGGGGAGATGGTGCAGCCGGGATGAAAGAGATGCTGGATGTCGGAGCCAAGACCATTGCGCAGGATGAGCGCAGTAGCGTTGTCTGGGGGATGCCGGGTGAGGCGGTCAAGGCGGGTGCTGTAGAGCAGGTACTGCCATTGGGTGATGTGGCTGAGGCAGTGCTCAAGCTGGCGCGATAGAGAGGTTTAAGGGGAGGGCTGGGGAGGAGGTAGAGTGTAAGAGTTTATGCAGCGCTTAATACCATCGCGTAGAGCTGCTCAATCTCCTGATTCCAGATGTCGCTGTTGATGGTCTCCAGCACCATAGGAATTTCATCAATGCGGCTGTCATTCATCAGCTGGCGAAAACCTTCCAACCCAATATTCCCTTTGCCGATACTTTGGTGGCGGTCAACTCGGCTCTCAAACTCTGATTTGCAGTCGTTCAGGTGCATCCCTTGTAGGTAGTTGAACCCCACAATCTCATCAAAGGCGTTCATCGTCTGTTGGTAAGCCGCTTCCGTTCTTAGATCATATCCTGCAGCAAAGGCGTGGCAGGTGTCGATGCAGACCCCAACGCGTGACTTGTCCTCGACCTTGTCGATGATGTGCGCCAGATGCTCAAAACGGAACCCCATGTTTGAACCCTGTCCTGCAGTATTCTCAATTACCGCAGAGACCCCTTGGGTCTTCTCCAGTGCGTAGTTGAGTGACTCTGCAATATAATCCAGACACTGCGCTTCACTGATCTTCTTCAGGTGGCTGCCGGGGTGGAAGTTGAGTCGGTCTAGCCCCAGCTGGTGGCAGCGCTCCAGCTCGTCAATAAAGGCGTTGAGAGACTTCTGGCGAGGCTCCTCTTCGGGGTGCCCTAAGTTGATCAGGTAGCTGTCATGGGGGAGTACTTGATGGGGCTGGTAGCCATGGCGCTCCATCGCGGCATGGAAGCCATCAATCTGCTCTGTGGTCAGCGGCTTAGCGTTCCACTGGCGCTGGTTCTTGGTGAACAGTGCAAACCCCTTGGCACCAATCTTATGGGCGTTATCGGGCGCATTCTGCACGCCTCCCGCTGCACTTACGTGTGCACCTAACCATTTCATCAAAAATCTCCGTTGGCACCAGCGGTCATGATGGTCATGATCTTGGTGTTGGTGGATACCGCAATACGGTAGATCTCATCGGGCAGCAAGCTTCTGGAGATCATCATGTTGAGGTTGAGTGTAGTGAGCCAAGGTGTGCCGTTATTATCCTCTACCAGCGCAATGCGGCAAGGCATGTAGGAGGCGTAAATAATATCGTGGCGTACCATCTTGGCGGCATCTTCGGGGTTACAAAACTGGAAGATCTCAATGTGGGGGGAGGCGATCCCGCGTTGCTGCAGTGCCTTTGAGGTCTGTTGACGGCCTACCAGTTTAAGGTTGAGGTCTGCTGCCTTGGAGAGCATTGCCTGTGAGGCATCTTCAATGGAGATGCCGGGAGCCAGCTGCATTTTGACAACGGAGTGCTCAACCAAGATCTCCTCGGTGGGGGAGTGAATGGGGGTGTGAGTGGCGAATGTAGGTGGCGAGAGCAGTAGAGCTGCCAGTAGTGTAAGGAGTGTTTTATTCATGCAAACGATTTTATCACAGCCCCTCCGAGACATTGTTCCCCCTGAAAGAAAACCATCGACTGTCCGGGCGTTACCGCACGTTGGGGCTGTTTAAAGTTCACTACGGCCCCTGTTGTATCCATCTGAGTGATGGAGCACGCTTGGTCTGCTTGTCGATAGCGGTGTTGAGCAGTGCACTGTAGTGGCAGTGAGCTGGTTTCATCTCCAATCCAATGGATCGGTTCACACTGCACCTGCTGGCTCATCAGTAGTGGGTGATTCTTCTCCTGACCGGCAATCAGCACATTTCGCTCTAGATCTTTTGCAACGGCATACCACGGCTCCTCGCTGTAGTCTGCAAGGCCGCCGATCCCCAACCCTTTACGTTGCCCCAAGGTGTGATACATCAACCCTTGATGGTGGCCGATCACCTCGCCCTCTGGGGTCTCTATCTCACCCGGTTGAGCGGGCAGGTACTGATCACCCGGTTGAGCGGGCAGGTACTGACTGAGGAAGGTTCGAAAATCACGTTCACCGATAAAACAGATGCCTGTGCTGTCCTTCTTATTTGCATTACAGAATCCAGCCGCTTCGGCAATCGCTCGCACTTCACCCTTCTCAATTTCGCCCAATGGGAAACGGGCGTAGCGTAGCTGTTTCTGGTTGAGTTGGTGGAGGAAATAAGATTGATCTTTGTTGCGGTCCAGCCCTTTCAGCAGTTGAAACTGCTCATCTACCTCCCGCACACGTGCATAGTGACCGGTAGCGATGGTATCAGCCCCTAGTTCCAGCGCATGTTCTAGAAAGGCGCGAAACTTGATCTCCTTGTTACAGAGGATGTCTGGGTTGGGGGTGCGCCCTGCACCATACTCATCCAGAAAGTGGCGGAAGACCCGCTCCCAATACTCGTGTGAAAAGTTGACACTGTGGAGGCGAATCCCGAGTTGATCGGCTACGCTTTGTGCATCAGCTAAATCCTCTTCGGCACTACAGTAGCCCGCTTCATCGTCCTCCTCCCAATTTTTCATAAACAGGGCCTCAACCTCGTGGCCTTGCTCTAGCAACAGTTTGGCTGCAACAGCCGAGTCCACCCCACCGGAGAGGCCTACCATGACCTTGCTTCTCTGGTTGTTGCTCATGAGGTGACTGGAGGGTGATACTCAGGAAGGTCAGAGTGAATCATCCCCAGAGGGTAGCTCTCATCCCGAAGGTAATCCTCAATGCAGCGTAGTACCATTGGGCTGCGCAGTCGCTCTTTCTCTAGCAAAATCTCTTCATAGGTGAGCCAGATGGTACGTAGAATTCCGTGGTCTAGTTGACGATGGGGATCGTGGCGGGTGACTGGCCCAGTAAAGGTCATACGCAGGTATTGGCGCTGGCGCACGGGGTCAATGGACTGGTAGATGCCCTGTAGATGAGTGGGCTTAAAGTGCCAACCGGTCTCTTCTAACGTCTCTCTTACTGCGGCCTGTTCGGGGGTTTCACCAAACTCCATATGGCCCGCGGGCTGATTGATGACCGGAACGCCATTGTCTAGCTCTTCGATCATTAAAAAACGTCGGTCCTGCTCAATCACCGCTGCAACGGTTAGGCGGGGGCGTTCTTGGGGACTGGGTTCACTATTGGGGGTAGTATTCTGAGTCATTGCTCTATTTTACGATATTCGCCTGGTTCTAGCCCATCGAGTTTCCATGGGCCAATAGCAGCACGGATCAGTCGTAGCGTGGGGAAGCCAACGGCAGCCGTCATACGCCGTACCTGACGATTTTTTCCCTCTCGAATGGTCAGCTCGATCCAGCTATCGGGGATATTCTTGCGTTCACGAATAGGGGGATCACGTCTCCATAGTGCGGGCGGAGTAATCAATTGAGCCTTGGCGGGTGCAGTCATCCCATCCTTCAGCTCGATACCTTGAGATAGCTGCTGTAGTGCTGCCTCATCAGGGACTCCCTCGACTTGTGCCCAGTAGGTCTTCTCCATCTTGTGGCGTGGATGGCTGATACGGGCCTGTAGTTTTCCATCATCAGTCAAAATCAGTAGCCCCTCACTATCGCGGTCGAGCCGCCCTGCAGGGTAGACTTTTTTGATGGGGATGTAATCTCCCAGTGCGGGCCGTCCCTCACTGTCGCGAAACTGTGTGAGTACGTTATAGGGTTTGTTGAAGAGGATAATCATCAGTGAAAGAGGTGGGATCGAGAGAGTATCAGTAGTATATTGGAGAGAAATTTAGGCTGTTTAGAGTGGAGAGTAGCAGGTTGGCAAGTCATAAATATGGGGCCCATGGAGAAAATGAGAACCACGATGATGTGGATGTCGAGACCGCACCCCCGCAATTAAAAGAGCCGCCACGATATCAAGTGGTCTTGTTAAATGATGATTTTACCCCAATGGAGTTTGTTGTGGAGGTGTTGCAACAATTCTTCAAGATGGATCAAGAGCAGGCGACACAGGTGATGTTGCATGTGCACACCCGGGGTAAAGGGGTTTGTGGTACCTACAGTCGTGAAATTGCTGAGAGCAAAGTCGCGCAGGTCAACGACCACTCCAGAACGCATCAGCATCCGCTGTTGTGCTCTATGGAACAGGCATAGAATTAAAGGTAGGTAGAACTGTATGTTAAGTAAAGAGCTGGAATTTTCGTTGGGGTTGGCGGTGAAGCAGGCGCGAGACGAACGCCATGAATTTATCACTCTGGAGCACCTGCTGTTGGTGCTGCTGGATAACCCACGCTCTGCTAGCCTGTTACGGGGCTGTGGTGCCAATATTGAGGTGTTGCGTCAGCAGTTACAGGCCTTTATTGAACAGAATACACCGCTGCTGATTGAGGGGGAGGACCGTGATCCACAGCCAACGCTGGGTTTTCAACGCGTGCTACAGCGCTCCATCTTTCAGGTGCAATCCTCTGGTAATAGTGAGGTCACTGCAGAAAATATTCTGGTCGCCCTGTTTGGCGAGAAAGAGTCCAATGCGGTCTTCTTCCTCTCCCAGCAAGAGATCTCACGTCTGGATGTAGTGCACTATCTCTCCCATGGAGGGGAAGAGGAGCTAGAACAACAAGAGGGAGAGCAAAAGGAGGGGCAGAAGTCGGCGGAGGCGAGTGAAAGTCCGCTGCTGAAGTATGCCGTTAACCTCAATAAACTGGCGCAAGAGGGGAAAATTGATCCCCTGATCGGGCGTGAACCAGAGGTAGAACGTACTGTCCAGGTGCTCTGTCGCCGCCGCAAGAATAACCCACTGCTGGTGGGGGAGGCGGGGGTGGGTAAAACCGCGATTGCTGAGGGGTTAGCGCGACGTATTGTGGACCAAGAGGTGCCAGAGGTGATTGCCGAAAGTGTGATCTACTCACTGGATCTCGGTTCGCTATTGGCAGGCACCAAATATCGGGGTGATTTTGAAAAAAGGCTCAAAGGGCTGCTGAAGCAGCTGGAGGGGGAGAAAGATACCATCCTCTTTATCGATGAGATCCACACCATCATCGGTGCGGGTGCCGCATCAGGGGGGGCGATGGATGCCTCGAATTTGATTAAACCCAAGTTGGCGGCGGGTGATCTGCGTTGTATCGGCTCCACCACCTTCCAAGAGTATCGCGGAATCTTTGAAAAAGATCACGCTCTGGCACGTCGCTTCCAGAAGATTGATGTGCATGAACCCTCTGTCCCTGAAACGATTAAGATTTTACTCGGCCTGAAGAGTCGATTTGAGAGTCATCACGATGTGAAGTTTACCCGTCAGGGGCTGATCTCCGCAGCGGAGTTGGCTGACCGCTATATCGGTGATCGTCACCTGCCAGATAAGGCGATTGATGTGATGGATGAGGCGGGTGCGCATAACCAGCTACTGCCCCCCTCACGCCGCCGTAAAACCGTGGGGGTCAAAGAGATGGAGGATGTGGTCGCCAAGATCGCCCGTGTGCCAGCACGTAACGTCTCCAGCTCAGATCGAGAGCAGCTTGAAAAGCTAGATCGCAACCTGAAAATGGTGGTGTTTGGACAAGATAACGCCATTGATACCCTCGGTAGCGCGATCAAGCTGTCACGTTCTGGTCTGGGTAATGAGGAGCGTCCGGTCGGCTCCTTCCTCTTTGTCGGCCCCACCGGTGTAGGTAAGACCGAGGTGGCACGTCAGTTGGCGATGCAGATGGGGGTAGAGCTGATTCGCTTTGATATGTCAGAGTATATGGAGCGCCACACGGTATCCCGCTTGATTGGCGCACCTCCTGGCTATGTCGGCTATGAGCAAGGGGGTCTATTGACCGACTCGGTTAACCAGAACCCTTATGCCGTGCTGTTGCTGGATGAGATCGAAAAGGCGCACCCCGATGTCTTTAATCTACTGTTGCAGGTGATGGATCACGGCTCACTGACCGATAGCAATGGGCGCAGTAGCGACTTCCGTAATATCGTGCTGGTGATGACCTCCAATGTTGGAGCGGAGCAGATCAACCGCGCCTCTATCGGTTTTGCACGACAGGACCATGCCAGTGATGGCCTAGCCGAGGTGAAGAAACAGTTTACCCCAGAGTTCCGCAATCGACTCGATGCCACTATTCAGTTTAATGCACTGGATATGACCAGTATTGCCCATATCGTCGATAAATTTATCACCGAATTAGAGGTGCAGCTCGATCAGAAGCGGGTGCAGCTGGTTGTAGATAGCGAGGCCCGTACTTGGCTGGCAGAGCAGGGCTACGACGCAGCCATGGGCGCTCGTCCCATGGGACGGCTGATCCGCGAAGAGATCCGCAAGCCGTTAGCCGAAGAGTTGCTGTTTGGTAAGCTGGTCGATGGGGGTGAGGTTGAAGTCTCTGTAGAAGACGAGAAACTTCACTTTACCTATCGAGAGAGTGGCAAAACTGCAAAAACAGGGCAGTCTGCAGTGGAGGAGGAGCCCTCCGTAGCGTGAGTCTTATAGGCTTAAGGTTAGCCTTAAGCCTAGTTATTAACGAGCGCGGAAGACGATACGTCCTTTAGAGAGATCATAAGGGGTCAATGCAACCGTAACCTTATCGCCCTTCAAAATACGGATATAGTGCTTACGCATCTTTCCGGAGATGTGTGCAATCACCTTGTGACCGTTCTCCAATTCAACTCTGAATGTGGTATTTGGAAGGTTCTCAATAACCGTACCTTCCATCTCAATGTGTTCTTCTTTAGCCATAGTGCTCTATTTTTTCTGTGTAAGCAGATCGTTCATGCTGTTAGGGGGCCGCATTGTACATCAAATTGGTTACCGTCAAGCATAGGTATCTAAAAAAACAACAATCCAACCTCCTCCCCAAAGCAGGGGGAGGATAGAGGAGGGGGTAGAGCCAAACCGTTTATGCAATTCTCCATGGTCTATGAAGAAAATAATCCCCCTATAATCAAAAGCAGATCAAAAATAGGGAATAAAATCCAAGCTACCCCATCATATACCGTAATCTACTGTAATACTTTATCAATTCCCTTGGAAATTTTATTGACAAAACGGCTGTTATTGAATGACAATCAGCCAAACCTTGGAGGAGGTTAAAGGTTACAGTGATAACAATAAATTAACTTGCGTTGAACGGGGAGTTCTCTAGATATGAAAAAAGTGTTTATAAGTGCAGCCATTGCTGCGCTGTCGTTCAGTCCTGTCTCATTGATGGCGGGCGTCTCTAAAGATTTGCCAATGCCATCCGGCACACCCAGTGCAGATCAAATCATTGAGCAGGTCTACTTTGTTAACCACTTCTACGCACTGAAAAATTTCGGCATTAAGAAGAAAGGCAAAAACATCACTGTAATTGTCAGCCGTACCGAGGGTAAATCCCCGACAACACTGACTGTAGAGCGTTACCTCAATAACGACTACAGTGATGGCAAGGTGGCTTCTAAAGATGTCGCCATCTTCCGTTCTGGTAAGCTCAAGGGCACCGGCATGTTGATCACCGATTATGTCGATGATGCCAAATCACAGTCCTATGCGATCTGGTTGCCAGCACTGCGTAAGATCCGCCGTTTTGCCGAACCCGCTCATGATGATGCATGGGGTGGTACTGACTTCACCTTTGGTGATGTAATGCTGCGTAAACCACAGCATGAGAGCCATAAACTATTAGGCACAGAGACCTTCTCAGGCTGCTTGGGTGCGATGGACGTGCCTAAAAGTCAGCGTAATAAATACATGAAAAAGCTTCCAGAAGGTTCTTGTGTCTCCAAGAGCAAAGAGGTCTTCAAGGTTGAGAGTACACCGAAGAAGGATAACTGGTGGTATGACAACCGTGTGAGCTATGTTGATACCAAGAGCTTTG
>Ga0209249_1000602_pt1 | contig 42568 bp, 46 predicted proteins | sample SaaInlV_200m_DNA_4_FD_184653 | JGI IMG/M metagenome (GOLD analysis project Ga0209249, IMG submission 184653) | Marine microbial communities from expanding oxygen minimum zones in the Saanich Inlet - SI037_S3LV_200m_DNA (SPAdes) (version 2) | ecosystem: Environmental > Aquatic > Marine >...
AAAGAGAAACACTTGAGTCCCTACATGATTCACTAGCGATAAAAGGTGCTGCATTGCTCGTTGAAACATTACAAAAGACTCTCAATCCAATGCCCCAAGATGAATCACAAGCAACACATTGCAGTAAGCTAGCAAGAGAGGATGGCAATGTTGATGCATCTAATATGACAGCAGAGGAAATTGATCGTAAAGTTCGTGCCCTTGTTCCATGGCCAGGTGTTACAACTAAATTTGAAAACCAAACAATTAAATTACTAGAAACATCATTAGAAGAATGTGATGAATCTTTGCCGATCACCTGCGCGAATAACTCAATTCTTTATATTAAAAGATTAGTCCCAGCAGGAGGAAAACAAATGACAGGCGCAGCATGGGGAAGAGGAAACAAAGGCTAAGAAGTAAGTATTAAGTAAGAAAAATGAAAACAGGGAACCTTAATACATAATTCTTGATACATAATACTAATCAGTTGCTGCTAAACTAATTCTAATGAAATTACTACTATCCCTTCTATTTATAGGTTTGGTAACTGCAGCTAGCCCCAACTTAGATACAGATGGAGATGGTTTGCTAAATACAGAGGAGGATAGGAACAGTAATAACATGATGGATATAGGTGAAACAGATCCACTAAATGCAGATACAGACGATGGAGGAGAAGCAGATGGAAGCGAACTTTCTGCAGGTAGAAATCCACTAGATCCAACTGATGATTATACCTATGACCTAGATGGTGATGGGCTTTCTAATGGAGAAGAGCTACAGATAGGAACTAATCCAGATAATCCAGATTCAGATGATGATGGGATAAAAGATGACGCTGATCCATTTCCTCTGGATAGAATGTACAAAGAAGACAAAGACATAGATGGAATTCCAGATGAATATGAAGAAGAGAATGGCCTCTCCTCTCAAAATAAAGATGATGCAATGGAAGACAATGACAATGATGGGATCTCTAATCGTGATGAGTTTATTATCGGAATTGATCCAAATGATCCAGATTCAGACGAAGATGGGATAGATGATGGGACAGAAGTTGAGGAAGGTACAGACCCAGAAGAAAACCCATGTCTAGCATATGGAGGAGGCAGCTCACACTTCGCAGATTTAGAAGACCACTGGAGCAGAAATTATGTAATACATCTACATCAAACAAAGATTATTAATGAAGGCAAAAGAATAATATCTGGCTACACAGAAGGTGACCTTACATTGTTTCTACCAGATAGACCTATCTCTCGTTTTGAACTTTTAAAGATCGCATTACTATCTGGATGTACTAAAATCAATGAAGATACGGAACTTAGTTCCTTCAGCTTCACAGATATCCCACCAACTAGTAGGCCAAGGGAATCAGAGGACAGAATAGAAAGAAGAAGTATTGTTTATACCGCAGCAGATAGAGGAATAGTAGAAGGATATGAAGATGGTACGTTTAGACCAAACGACAGTGTAAACAGAGCAGAAGCATTAAAAATACTATTACTAGCGTCTCAACCAGAGTTACTTAATGAACCATACAGAGACTTACCTGACTTTGCAGATGTAACAAATGAAGATTGGTTTGCACCTTTCGTAAAGATCGCAAATTCATACGGACTAACATCTGGGTTTGAAAACAATATGTTTAAACCCGAACTACCAATAACCAGAGCAGAAGCCAGTAAAATAGTTCTGCTCCTAATGGCAACCAATCCAAAGGTGAATGGATATATAATCCCAACAGATAATTTAGAAGATTAAAAAAAGAGCCGCCATTCAGGCGACTCTCTTAAATATTTTAAACTTGAGACTAAACGAATTCTCTCATGCTTTCAAAAGCTTTAATGAATTCTTCTAGGTCTTCTGAATCAAACATGATTGTAGTTTTTTGACCTCCTCGTGATTTTTCAGAAACCTTAAAGAATTTACCATGACCAGACTCCTTTAAATCTATATAAAATGTACGCTGACGTGCATGGATAGTTACAGAACTTAGTTCCTGTGCAAACTTACCATTTCCGCCTCCGCTTTGGCTTTGTGCTGCAGGCTTATCATCCTGCTCTACTGGTGCGCTTTCGTTACTTGTACTCTCATCAGAGAGTTCTGACATTGGATCAAACATATTAATATGTGGAAAAAAATATTGTGGCTCCCTTTCCTCTTTCCCTCAGCAATTCGCCTCGGTCTTGAAGTCCCGCATCCCTTTTGAAATAACGGGATAAGAGCACATTTAGCGTATCATACTTATTTTATTACTCAAGCGGAGCGAAGAGTATTTCTGGCTCCCCTATTTTTGTCCAATCCTTGCATCCGCCCCATTCTTTCATCTCCTGAGTTATAACAAAATCCTTACTTAACATTTCCTTTGCATATGGAACATTTAACTGCCTAGAAATGCGATATGCAGTGTCTGGGACTATAGGCAAAAGCATTAGTGAAATATGGCGGAGCATTTCTGCTATCGCACTCAATACTTCAATTTTTTCTTCTCCAGAGAGTGTCCAAGGCTTCTTTTCATCCATTCTAAGATTACCATCTTCTACCAAGGCAACAGGATGATTTGTGATTGAAGTTGAAACTTCAAAAGAATCCATTTGATTTAAATATGAATCCCAATGATTAACAATTTCTGAACTAAGTGGATCACTATCTGAAATAATTAATTCACAGTCCTCTTTCTTTAAAAGAACCAGAACTCTATTAAGTAAATTACCTAATTTATTCCTAAGGATTGAATCATAAAGTTTTGTGAATCTCTCCCAAGAGAAATCACCATCACGTCCTACTGGTACCTCATGACTTAAATAAAATCTAAGAGGATCTGGATTACCATCAAACTTTTTAAGTACGTCATCTGGAACCACTACATTACCAAGCGACTTACTCATCTTCTCTCCTTCGCTTGTTAAGAATCCATGGATCAATAGCTCGTCTGGAATACGTATATCTGCCTTTTTAAGCATAAGAGGCCATATAAGCGCATGGAAACGTGCAATGTCTTTACCTATTACATGCGTTACCTTTGCGTCGTCCCACCATTCGCGTTCCTCGTGATCTGTTAGAAAACCCAGTCCAGAGATATAGTTTGTAAGAGCGTCACACCAAACATACATAACTTGGTCTGAATCATTTGGAACAGGAATCCCCCACTGCAAACTAGAAACAGAGCGAGAGAAAGAGACATCTTCTAAGCCTTGTTCGATTAATGAAAGGGTTTCTTTTTCTCTAAAACTTGGAACGATTCTGTACTGCTCTTTGTCCCATTCCTTTGTGAGCAGATCTCCTAAGTCTTTTGTGTACTCACTCATCTTTAAAAACCAGTTCTCCTCTGTTACCTCCTCTGGTTCTACCTGATGATTAGGACACTTACCTTCTACTAAGTCTCTTTTTCCCATAAACCTTTCGCACCCACTGCAATAAAAACCTGTATATGACCTCTTTTCCAATGCTCCTGATTTTTCTAATCGTTTCCAGAGCTCAGTAACAGTTGGATAGTGTTCTTTTTCATCGGATGTTCTAACAAATTTATCATGAGATATATTTAATCTCTCATAAAGATCGGTAAACAAAAGAACGTTTCTATCTACCAATTCCCTTGGAGTCATACCTTCTTTTTCTGCTGTACGTTGTATTTTTATACCATGCTCGTCTGTACCTATCTGAAAACGTACGTCGTCTCCTCTTAACCTAAACCATCTAGCTATTACATCTGCTAGCACCTTTTCTAGTACATGTCCCATATGTGGAGCTGCGTTTGGATAATCGATTGCTGTTGTTATGTATCTGCGATTCATGGCAAAAGAGTAACGCAAAGACAATAATAAATATAGCAAAGCAAAAACAAATCTACTTATAACTTTTAAGGATCTATCTAAATATTAAAAACTAATTAAACCGAAGAAATTTGATGTAAATGTAATAATTGCCTGAGACATCAAAGCAAGTACAACTCCAATTAGAGCATACTGAACTGTCTTTTTTGCATTGTCTTTTACTTCTTCATTACCTCCAGAGGCTGCCATACGAATTCCACTCCACATTATTGCAAGTATTGCTCCACCTGTAATAAGCATTAGGAAAAAATTCGCACCTCTAATTGCTACGTCTACAACAAAATATTTTCCACTGCCTGATCCTCCAAACGTAGTGTAATAATCACGCCATACACCCTGTGCATAAGCAGATGGAACAATTATCGAACTAAGAATAGTAATTATGGAAGTCATTTTAAAATCCTGCGGTAAGAATTATATGTACCAAAGCTCTAGCAATATTTACTAATGCTGCCCCAATAACTGCATGCTTTAGGGTGCTTCTGGAGCTTGTAATATCCTCTTGTTTACCATGGTTAATTACCATGCGTGTTCCTGCTACTACAATAATCGCTACAAAGACTGCATTAAACACATTTAGCATTGTATCTACACCGACTCTCATAACAGCTAAGGCAGGATTATCAACGGCAGTAGCCAAGCCACCTGCATATGCGCTGCTTAATACAAAAGAAACAATGGCCTGAGAACCCAAAGCAAGTGCAAACCCACCAAGGGCATAATAAACTGAATGCTTTCCTTTGGTTATCATGCCGTCATTACCGAATCCTAGTATTAACTGAAAACCTCCTACAACTATGAACAGCACAGATAATCCCGCTGCAACAGATACAAATACCGATGCGGTATTTTGAATAAGAATACCAATGAGCTCTTGTCCATTTGTACTACACCCACCAATCCTGCCACATGGATCTACTCCTGGAGTTGGTGGAGCAGCAAAAGCTACTGATGGAACAGTTACTAATGCAAAAGTAATAATTGAGCCAAATGATCTAGGTATTAATTTCATCTATCTAATAAAGAATAATGAATTAAGAGTACGTAGAATTACTCCAGAGAATAGCAAAATAAGAAGCCCTACTACGGACCAAATTATTCTAGAAATCGCTGCGCTTCGTCTACTTTGGTTATTTCCAGAAGTCATAAACATCACTCCTCCGATAAGTATCCAAAGCACTGTAAACCCGACAGCTACACGAAATAGCCAAAATCGAGACATATTGAAGTAATCAATAAATATAGTCGGGCTAGATGCCAAACTAGCAGTACTGTCATCCAAAGGCTGTATTAAGCCAACTGAACCATTAGTCTGCTGCGCGGATACTGTAGAAACCCATGTAAGAAGGGTTGCACAAAGTGCAATAGCCCAAGGAGTTTTTGTATTTTTTTGTCTATACATCTTAATATCATAGCAGATTTGGCCACTTTTCGCCACTGTTTAGGGTTAAGTTATTCATATTCGATACACATCAGTAACTCTTCTGCAAAATGATAAATAATCAGTACTGCTCAATATTTTACGCTCAGGTTTAAAAATGTTACTTTTTACAGTGTTATGAAACCAAATTTAAGAGAATTGGCATTTATTTTAATTATTGGTAGCCTGCAGCCAATAGTAGAACTTATAACTAACTCCCAAATTTCTACTTACTACAATGGATCTGCGATATTTATCGCAGTGATATACGTAATATATCGTATCTTAAAATCAAAAAAAATAATTCTAATCGAGTGGGGGTTTCGATTAGATAATATTAAGAAATGCTTACTTCCATATTTTATCTCTGCTGTTATTGGTAGTACTGCAATATATTGTTATGGATGGTATTTTGGTAATACTCCACTGCCAATAGGATTTTGGTATGTGATTATTCTATATCCTATTTGGGGTATCATGCAGCAGTTTGCATTACAGAATTTTGTTGCTAGGAATCTAACAAATCTGGTTCCATCCTTACCTTTAAGATCTTTAGTTACTGCAATATTATTCGCATGTGCACATATCCCATCTATTGAATTAGTATTACTTACATTTATTGTTGGCTTCATTTTTACGTATATATATCATTACTATTCGAATCTATTATTACTTGGTTTTGCTCATGGAATACTGGGGGCGCTAGTTTTTCATTTAGTACTTAATCAAAATCAATGGGATATTTTATTGAAATACTTTTCATAAAAAGTTTGATTTAAAATAACTTTCGATCACTCGCTTGCAAAATAGGTAGAAGATTCGTAGGATTCCTTTGCCTTATATACTTATGCGGACGTAGCTCCCGCCTTCGTCCCGCTCCCCACCTTCGCCCTTCGGGTCTACTGTGGGCAAGACGCGGGAACTCCGGTGGACAGGTTATTCTCGTAAGTATATCCAAGCATTTACTCTTAATTCCTTTGCGGACGTAGCTCAGTTGGCTAGAGCGTCGCCTTGCCATGGCGAAGGTCGCGAGTTCGAATCTCGTCGTCCGCTCCAAAGTTGAATTGTAGATGAAGACAAGCACGAAGTGCGCAGTTTGAATCACAAGATACTTTGTGCCCCGAAGTCCCGCGAATGCGGGCGAAGGGGTACTTTGTTTTTCCTTTTGGTAGGGTTACTGCTTAAGGATGTTAATATATATGCATGTGGGATTAGTACAGTGGTAGTACGTTGGCTTCCCAAGCCAGAGACGCGGGTTCAATTCCCGTATCCCGCTCCAGCAAAACAATGTCTTTAATAAGCTATTCCCATTTTATAGTGGAAAGATCTAGTACTTTACAATATATATTATTTATGTTATTATTATAATATGAGCAACATATTAAAACTTTCATTACATTCATCTCCAGAAGAACCCGTTGAATTAACAGCTGTTTGTGGCGCAAATGGCGAAGTCTATCCGCTCGAACAACCAATACCTATAGACCCCAACGAAGAACAGGTATTAACCATTGAAGTCGATGTAAAGGATGGTGTAGCAAAAGTAGTGCCTGAAGCAATAGATGTAGCAAGGGATGAATAACCGAAAGCTAATATAATTCTTCATAAGCTTTCATAAAAAACTCCTAGTATCTCATTCTGTTATAAGCTCCCATAAGGAGCTCCATCCGTCTTTGTTCGTCGGAGACAAACTTCGCCGTGATGTCGCTAAAATAATCTATACAGGTTTTAGTCACGGCGTAGCTGAATGAAATGAAGCGAAGCCGGACGATTCCCGTATCCCGCTCCAACCGGCTTCGTTAAAAGCGAAGCTTTTAACTATGCCGAGTTGTCTCGGCGAAACGAAGTGAAGCCGGACCGCTCCAAGACAAATATTATTAAATAGTGTATAATATATTTATGGATATTCCTGAGACTCCAGACAAAAAAAGGTTGGCGGAAGAGCCGGGGAAACCAGCGCCTCTAGAAACAGATGAGGTTATAACAGCAGTAAGATTATTACTTACAGGTAGCACAATTGAAGATATAGATAATAAAAGAATAATAAATAATGCCGTAGAATTTCTAGAGAACCCCACTGAAAAACCAGAAGAAACATTACCGCATTTACTAGGTATCGGAATGATACTAGCTATGAATTATGGCGAAATCGAAGATCAGCCTCCTGTTCTTAACGAAATAAATCACAGATTGTTTATACTTATATCTGAACAACATATCAAAATTATTGAATCAGAACTTAAAAAAGAAAAAATTGATACAGAAAAAATTGATGCATCAATTAAGAGTGCACTAAATTTCACGGGAGTACTTGTTAAATCTTACAGTGAGAGTGTTTTGCGTAATAGAGTTATTGAACTGCAAGAGCAACTGGAAAGTATGTAAGTAACAGAGAGGAACTCTTGAACCATAAATGCAATGCCTTGATAAAAAGTAGGACCATATTTTTGATAATTTATAAAAACCCATAGACAAACACTGCCCTACAGGGATAGCATCTTGCACCAATATTTATTTTCTAAATATTATGCCCTTAGAAGTATCGTCATCATTGGAAAGTAACGGGAATCTGTTTGATGCAGATACCGCTCGCCCAACTGAAGATTTTGCAAATCTTTTAAAAGCAATTGGGATAGATATAGATATATCCCCTCCATGCTTGTTGGATAAATTAAGAGTTCCATTCAGTTTTAATAAAAATAGCGAAGAAGATCCATTGGATCTGATGTTTGAATGTGGCATATCAACAATGGGTTGTTATAACCCTAACAAAGCAATCGAAAGAATTAGAAGTGAAGTTGAAAGGTGGTGTCACCATAGAACGGCCGAAGGAGTTAAGAATCACAAAGCCAAAGAAAAAATTATAAACTAAAACTTACAATTAATGCTGAGTGTGAAAATATTTTAATAACAAAAAAGCCCCCCAATAAATGGAAGGGCTTTTTTAGAAAAGTTAATTTTATTAACCGCTATATTCTGTTGATCTAATAACTGATTCTGGACTCTCTATCCAATATAAATCTGTAGATGTATCGTCCTGATCAATCCAACGGATATGGCTTCTACCATTACCAATAACTCCAAAAGAATTATTTTCTATACTATTGAAAGTAGAAATAGATGTTTGGAGAGTACTTGCATCACCAGTTACGGATGTGTTTGGGTCAGTAATAATTGCCTCTAGAACGAGGGCGATATCATCACCTTCCTCTATAGATGCATTTAGAATTGAATTATCCATAGTACATCTAACAAGCAATGATCCAGATGCAACAGAGCTAATAGGCTCTATAAACACTCCACCTGCATTAAATGCTTCACAATTTACCTTTGCGCTGTCATTTGAGTTAGCGCTGTTATAAACCTTGAATGAGTTTGCAGTGATGGATACGTTTGTAGCATTAACATCAAATACAACACCAGATAGAACTGCATCATTCAATTGTCCTTTGGAGTTATTATGAGTTGCTGCTGCGAATTTAAATGCACCAATGTTAGATTTTCCAACAGGTACTGCAGAACCGTCTGGTGTGTTGCTATTATTTGTAATAGAAACGATCTTAGACATAACAGAAACATTCTTGCTACCTACGATATTCTGATTTGTAGGATTTGGTGATATACGCCCAATAAAGATCTCACCTTCTCCTTCATCGTCTCCGTCATTTGCAACTAGGTTGTTTCTAGACTCTTCTCCGCGTGCACGTACTGCACCTGCACCAGAAGAGTTGTTAGCAACTGCTCGTTCACTAATGAAGAAAGAAATTACCTCACCAGAGATACCTCCACCTACATCTGTTTTCATTTTTGGTCGTACTATAACATCAACTTCTCTTCCCTCTGGGATAACAAGCTGACGACTGTCCATATTTGCACAGAAAGTTCTAACAGTTGTTCCTTCATTAGATGTAATAACATCATCGCTTCCACAGCTACCAATGGTAGCTAGAGCGAAAGGAGTGGATTCCCCTGGTATGAATAGTTCTAATCTTTCAACAGATGTAGCAAGCGAACCAGAAGATGTGATTTGTAAGTCTGTTACATCTACTGCTTCATAACGTGCATTCATTGATAACCTAAGAACTGATTCCCCTAAAGTACCACCAAGTAATTGGCGACTTCTTGGGGCTGCATCTTGGTTAACAAACAAGTCACCTTGGCTAACAAGGTTCATGTTAGTTGAATCTACAGTTTGAACATTTATGTCCGCAGAATCTGCTAAATTGTGTAATTCATCATTTAGCATTATTCCAGATAGGTTGCTTCCATCATCTAGCTCTTCTGCTTCTATGAAAGTAACAGTAGAACCAGTTGCAAATTGCATTTGAAGATTGTCACTTGTTAATGAAGATGCGATATCTGCATGCACTTCGAATACAACTACATCATCAGCTGGAATTACGTACCCGCCCTGTGCTAAATCAGAGAAAAATACAAATCCTGAATGTGTAGAAGCGTAGTCTTCTAAAATAGTATCTACTTCTCTGTCTCCATCTGTATCTACCCATAAAGCGTAGTTTTGTGCGTTAAGCAATGAACCATCTTTTGCTTCGAATACTGCCTTGGTTAACAAGATATTTTCTGCATGACCTGCATGTGCTTCAAAACGGAAAAGGTTAATATTTTCTGCATTCTCTACAGCTGTATCATGTGTACCTATATGCTGTACAGCAATATCTAAAGTTGCAGATGCAATATAGTGGAAGTTTCCACCAATGTTACCTCTTGGTCGAACATCGCCAACTTTTTCACCTGTAGCCATATTTTCAACATGCATTTGATACGCAGTAGAAGAGTAAATTAAACCTCCAAATGTACAGCCTGTAGTGTTACTAACCAGTACATCATTGCTAACAATGTGTGTTGGTTCACCACAGATATTAATTTTAAATTTATCTCCATCTCCTGGATGGTTATTATCACCGTTGTTGATAAAGTCCACACGGAACTCCCATTCATCTTCGTTATTTATAATAAAGTCATCGAAACGATAAATTTGGTATGTTCCATTTGTTTCACTATTACTCATCAAACCAAAGTGTTCAGAACCTGTAAGGCGAACTCCCTTTATGGTTCTACCTGTAGCCATGTTTCGAATTTCTACATCCTCTACCATTTCATAAATCTTTTTTTCTTCGATTGCTTCATGTGTAGAATTCTGAGCTTGAACAGCAATAAATAGATCCTTAACATCTATTACTGATTCACCTGTAACAAAATCAATATTTGCTAGAACAGCATCATTATCATCTCTTGTATAATCCTGACTTGCTGGACCATCAATAGAGACAGTTAATTCAGAATCATTAATTGGATCTATTGGACCTCCATAAGTTGTAGAGTTAACAACAGATACTGAATGATCAATCCAAAGCAAAGTCTCTTCATTTCCTGAATCTCTATCTATCCATCTAACATGACTATCTGTTACTGAAAACTTAATCGGCAATGTAGATATGCCTGCATTGCTGAAAGATTCAAGAGATACCTGAAGAGTACTATCTTCTCCAGTTGTGGAAATATTTGGATCTGTAATATTGGCTTCCAAAACAAATGTATTTTCATCTCCACTTCCTACTCCTGTATTCACAGGAGAATCTGCAAGCCCTTCACATACAATAACTAAATTACTCTCTCTAAAAGTACCTGCTCTACGGTGCCCATGATCATCATATGGCAAACATGTAACGTAAATAGTTGGTTGTACCTTGTTATATAAACGGAAATCAGAACCTTTGAACTCTACATTAGTGTTTCTAACATTAAAGATAAGTCCATCAAAAATAACATTGTTTGTACCATTGTTGAAATTATAATTTCTAGATGCAGCAAATGTGAACTGACCAATTGGATTGTGGCCAACAGGAACTACAGAACCATTTGCATCTGGATTACTATTAGTAATAGAAATAATCTTAGATAAAACGGAAACATTCTTGCTGCCTACGATTTCAAGATTAGTAGGATTAGCAGATGCACGTCCTATGAAGATTTCTCCGTCTGCTTCTGCATCTCCATTATTAGCCATTAGACTTTTATTAGATACATCACCTATTGCATGTATTGCACCGGCACCTGTAGCTTCGTCTGAAACTTCTCGTTTACTAATGAAGAAAGTAAATTCTTCACCAGAAACAGTTCCATATTCGTCTGAATGCAGTTTAGGACGTATTACAAAATCTACATCTTCTCCCTCTGGAATAACAAGCTCACGATTGTTCATCCTCGCACAAAAAGTTCTAACTGCTACTCCATTATGAGACGTAATTACTTCATCACCTCCACAAGCAGCAACAGTAGCTGTAGCGAATGGTATTTCATATTGTGTTTTATTCAGATAAAAATGCAATCTATCAACAGACGATGCCATAGAACCAGAAGTTGTGATTTGAATCATTCTTACTTCTACATCTTCATTCTCTGCATGAAAATTAATATATAAAGCTGGCTCTCCTAGAAAACCACCAAGTAATTGACGATGCAATGATGAAAGTGAAATATTCTCTGTTATATACAAATTACCTGTTTCAGCAGTAGATTGTCCTTTCTTAACAAGCATTACTCCATCTGCGATGACGTAGCCTTTGGTATTATTTGTTAGAACAACTTCTGCGTCTGGATCAATTTCATTATGAACAACATTAATTGTTGATACCTTCTGCCAATCTGATCCAAATTCAGTAACACCTACTGGTGCTAGTTGCTGATCTACTTCTGCTATTTGAGTTACAGATAAGCCAGATCCACTTGTAATTGTATAAGGAGTTCTAGAAGCTAAGGTTTCAAATGGAACCCAAGTAACATAAACGTCATACTCTCCTGCATCTAAATTCTGGAAACTCCATACAGATGCTGCTGTAGTAGATTCAATACTGTTAGTTCCTTCTGTGAAATGGAAATCTTGATTATATCCTGTTAGAGGAACTTGATTCCATACTCCGATATTATTGTGACCTGTATTTCCATCATCAATGATTACAAAATCTGTAGATGGTACAGGGTCAGAAACTACTCCTGCTGGTGGACTAACATAATTATCCACAGAAGATTCTGAAACAGAACTACTAGAGAATTCTGAAACGACTGATACCACTTCCTCTGAAGTGGAACTGTCTGACGAAGCAGATGAAGAAGAACCAACAAAAACAATGTTTGGTTCCATTGCTTCCCTAACTGCACTTGCAGGCATTGTCCTCATTTCGGACCTAGAAAAGACTCTCGTCTTCTTTATAGAGTCACGAATAATTTCACGAACCTGATGAGTTCTCTTTGTAACTCGTGTCCTATTAATAGGACTTACGTATTCTTCTGCTGAAACTGTCAGCGAAGAAATTGGAGACACACTGACCATGATGGCCAGTAAAGTAATTGAGGCAACTGTTGCCTTTAGATTGTTTTCCATATGTAGAATATTGGAAGAATATAATTGCTAGTAATTAGTCGCGCAAATTGCGAGTAATTTTTCAAAGTTGTTGTATTTTACTTACTTTCTAAGTAATGTCAAATTTGTTTATTTATTCAAGAATACTTGGCTCTATGACTGCATTTAATAAATATATGTAGACTTATAGACCAAAAAACTCAACTGCATTAGCTGTAGTGACTTTATCCACTTCTTTAAGTGGAATCCCCTTCAATTTAGCAATGCATTTAGCAACTTCTGCTACGTAAGCTGGCTCATTGATTTTTCCTCTATGGGGCACAGGAGCCAAATACGGTGCATCTGTTTCTATCATTATTTGTGATACTGGGCATTGCTTGATCGTATTTTGTATCTCTTCTGACTTTGGATACGTGGAAATACCTGTGAATGAGAGTAAATAGCCCTGTTTAACCAAATCCTGCACATCCTCCCACTTTTCCGTACAACAGTGAATCACCAAGTTTGATGAATTTACTTCATTAATTATCTTTTTTAGATCATCAATTGCCTCTCTACAATGCACAACTGCAGGCAATTTAAGCTCCTTTGCTAGGCGTAATTGAGCCAAAAAGACTGTTTTCTGCACATCTCTAGGTGAATGATCGTAGTAGTAATCCAAACCTATTTCTCCTATAGCTACTACTTTAGTACAGGAACCTGCAATCTCTTTTAATCTAACCTCAGTTTCATCATCCCATTCCTTAGCATTATGAGGATGAACACCTATTGTACAAAATACTTGTTCATACTTTTCAGCTATCTCTACACATTTAGCTGATTCTTCTAAATCATCTGCGATAGCAATACATTTATCTACCCCTGCCTCTTTCGCTCGATTAAGGATAGAGGCGATATCCCCTAATAACTTTTTATCTGCCAAATGACAATGCGTATCTATCATTATTAAAAGCGTACACGAAGCAGTGTGTAACAAACAGTGTTCAAAGTGAAAGTAGTTAAAGGAATAACAATTTGATAGGATAAGACACATGACTAAATCAACCATCACACCCCTAGGACAAAAAGAATTACCAGAGTCCCCTACTTTAAGGAAAATAATAGGACCCAGTTTTATTATATTAGGACTTGGCCTAGGTAGTGGCGAAGTAGTTCTGTGGCCATACATGGCAAGTAACTACGGGCTAGGAATCGTATGGGGAATGCTGATAGGTATTACAATGCAGTTCTTTATTAATATGGAAGTAGAGCGTTACGCGCTAGTAAATGGAGAAAGTGTTTTTGTTGGATTCGCCAGATTGCTTAAGTGGTTACCTGCGTGGTTCATCATATCTACGTTCCTAGGATTTGGATGGCCAGGTATTGGATTATATGGAGCCACGCTCCTTTCTAACGCATTTGGTTTTAGTAATCCAAATGCCGTAGCAATTGTTCTGTTTGTTGTAATTGGATTGATCCTATCGCTTGGAACTGTTCTTTATAAAACAGTAGAGACACTACAGAAATATCTAATATCAATTGGAGTTCCTCTAATTGTTGTTCTTACATTTTATCTAGCAAGCAGAGCAGATGTATCTGCCCTATTACAAGGTCTTGTAGGCCGTGGAGTAATAGACGGCGAACCATATTTGTTCTTACCAATGGGAATAGTTATGGGTACCTTCCTTGGTGCTCTGGCTTATGCAGGAGCAGGAGGAAACCTAAACCTAACTCAGTCTTGTTATGTACGGGACAAAGGATATGGAATGGGTAAATATGCACAAAAAATCACAGGTCTACTAACTGCAAAAGGAGATAAGCAAACGTGCAGCCTAACTGGAAACACTTTCCCAACTACAGAAGAGAACGTAAAAAGATTCCACAAATGGTGGAGAACAGTAAACCTAGAACATTTGATGATCTTCTGGGGGCTTGGGTTATTTACCATGCTCACGCTATCTCTACTTGCTTACATAACTACATTTGGAAATGACTCAGCAGGAGGTATTACTTTTGTAGTAGCAGAAGCATTAGCGATTGGTAAAATGACAGTTCCATTTATAGGAACACTCTTTTTACTAGTTACAGGAATAATGCTGTTTGCAACACAGCTAACAGTTCTGGATTCCACTAGTAGAATTATTACAGAGAATCTTTTACTGATGAAGAAAACTCAACAGCACAGAGTTTCTAAAACTTATTACATAGTACTTTGGGTCCAGATTCTATTTGGAATAACTGTATTCTCTATTGGGTTTGATCAACCACTTACATTAATAATCTTAGGTGCAATAATTAATGCATTCAGCATGTTTGTTTACAGTGGAATCTTGATTGTTCTAAACAACAAGCTACTAGCAAAACCTATTCGTCCAAGACTTTGGAGGAACGTTGTAATGCTTGCTACATTCTTGTTCCTAGGCTATTTCTGCACTATTACGCTGCTAGATAAGATCGGATAGTTTTGTGTGACAATGTAATACAAAAGCAATACAACGTAATACGTTGTAATACAAATGTAATACGTTTTAGGATTAGAGTGAGCTTTAAGCTTTAAGTATAAAATGGCAAGCGCATTTGTTTAAGAGAGGAGCATTACATTGCTTTGAATGTGACACGAACAGATGACTTGTCTCTGTGAGTTAAGCTTATGTCTAGCAAGTATGCGACGAGCGAGTCTGCGATTGCCTTGATCTTTTTTGGTTCGTTTTTTGTATCAAGACAAAAAATGAACATGTAATAAATTTGTTTTTTAGTTTTGTGTGACAATGTATTACGTTTAACTATTGAGAGAATTATGTAGCATTCAATCTAACTTTCCGTACAATATCCAAGAAATGGGTCAGTAGCTCCCACCTTCGCCCTACGGGCTTCGGTCGGCAGGCAGTGGTCCACTTCGCAAGATTTGTTCTTTTTATATCTCATCTAAATTTAACTTCACATGGGTCAGTAGCTCCCACCTTCGCCCTACGGGCTTCGGTCGGCAGGCAGTGGTCCACTTCGCAAGATTTGTTCTTTTTATATCTCATCTAAATTTAACTTCACATGGGTCAGTAGCTCAGTGGTAGAGCAGTAGGCTTTTAACCTATTGGCCGTGGGTTCGATCCCCACCTGACCCACCAGGCATATAAAAGAAATATTACCCACCCCTTGCATTTAAGAGAAAATGTACTATATTAGGCATATGAATAATCAATCAAATATACAAGAAGTAGATCACTCACCAACAGAAAGACTAGAGCTTAGAGATGAGTGTGATGTACTTATGGCTCATGCAACAGAAAATGTATGGAGAAGAACACATAAACTTAGAGAAGAAATGTTTGCAATAACTCAATACGAGTCAACAATGCTAGAATTTGCAGAAACAGAAAATAATCCATTAATTTCAGAAGAGTATGAAGAATTAGAAAGAACAATCACACTAGAAGTTATTAATATATTAAAAAGAATGATTGCAATATTTAAAGAAGAATCGGAACAAGATGCACCTGATAATAAAGACATGTGTATACTCCCTCCTGTATGGAAGTTGCCATTGTCCAAGAGCTCCTCACACGCAGGGGTGGTGCAGAACGTATAACAAAGATCTTTGCAGATCTGTTTCCAAACGCACCTATATACACTCTTCTTTATGATGAAGAGAAATTAGGTGACTGGTTCCCAAGGAACAGAGTACATACACCTAAGTATCCTGCTTGGTTTTCTATGCTACCTAAATCACTTAAATACAATCATCATTTGTACTTAAAGCATTTTCCAAAAGCTATAGAGACTTTGGAGTTTCATAAATACGACGTTGTTCTAAGTAGCTCGTCTGCATTTGCGCATGGAATAATTACAAATGGGGACCCAAAGCATGTTTGTTATGTTCACTCCCCTGCTAGATACCTTTGGGATTCTACTCATGAGGTTATGGAGAGAGCAGGCAAAGGATTGCTTGGAGGAATAAAGAAAAGGAAATTAAGTAAGATCTTCCATGATTTAAGGACATGGGACGCAGAGGCAGCAGATAGGCCAGATGTATTACTGGCAAACTCTGAAGAAGTTAAAAGAAGAATAGAGCTGTATTGGAGAAGGGAGTCCGAAGTAGTAAATCCACCAATCGAAGACTTTTGGTTTGAAAAAGACCTGCGACCTGCGACCTGCGACCTTAGCCCCTTCCTAATCGTTTCTACCTTAACTTCTTACAAAAACATAGATATCGCAATCAAAGCATGTAATCAACTTGAGTTACCACTAACAATAGTTGGTGAAGGACCAGATAAAAAAAGGTTAAAGAAAATGGCAGGGCCTACAATCAAATTCCTAGGATACAAAAGTAATGAGGAAGTACGAGATCTATACACAGAATCCAAAGCAGTTCTATTTACCTGCAATGATGATTTTGGGCTTGTACCACTAGAAGCAAATGCATGTGGGACACCAGTAATCGCAATTGATAAAGGTGGTGCGAAAGAAACAGTGATAGATGGAGAGACCGGAATCTTCTTTAACGAATCAACAAGTGACTCATTAATTGAGGGCATACATCGATTTACTAAAATGAATTTTGATTCAGAAACTTGTATAAATCATGCAAAAGGATTTAAACGTGAGGTATTTGAAAAAAAGATATTAGAAATAATTAATCTGTAAGTGCTACACTTAAATCATGAAGCCAGAAACAATTGGATTAATCATAGGTGGAGTTGTTCCTGCGTTTGCATTTGGAATCTCTAACGTATTCATGAAAGCTAGTACAAAAGGTGGAATATCTGTTGCTCCTTATTTGCTTATTTCTGCGTTGGCATTACTAACAGTTGCAATAATATTGTTTGTTTTTACAAAAGGAAATTCTGTTTCTTTTCAATCAGGAGCATATGCATTCGTAGCGACTTTCATATGGGGACTAGCAATCGCTAGTGCGACCATTGCTCTTAGCTCCTATGGAGTAAGTTTGAGCAGAATAGTACCTATATTTAATATGAATACACTTATATCTGTATTGCTAGCTTTATGGGTATTTGCAGAATGGAAACAGGTAAAAGTCCCACAACTTTTAATTGGAACATTATTAATAATGGCTGGAGGAATAATGGTTGCAAAAAGCTAAACAGAATATTTTGTTGTTTCTAAATTAATATCTAACTATACACAAATACTTCTGTGCACCTTCTTCTCCAACTTTTACGTAAAACTAATTCATTACATGTTCATTTTTTGTCTTAATACAAAAAACGAACCAAAAAAAATCAAGGCAAGCACAGACTCGTTCGTCGCATACTTGCTAGATATAAGTTTGACTCACAGAGACAAGTCATCTGTTCGTGTATCACTAAAAACTATGCTTTGCTCCTCACTCAAACAAATGCGCTTGCCATTTTGTCTTTCACTTAAAGCTTACAGCTTATAGCTCAAAGCTAATTCAAGCTGCAACACTCAATTTCCCAAGCATCTTATAAGCCCTCTCAGTCGCTATTCTTCCCTGAGCAGTTCTTTGTAAATACCCAGATTGAATTAGATATGGTTCATATACATCCTCCAAAGTTTCTTGCTCCTCTGCAATAGAGGCACAAAGAGTAGATAGCCCGACTGGCCTACCGCCAAATTTTTCTACAAGAGAATGAAGTATTAAACGATCGGTTTCGTCTAATCCTCTTTCGTCTATTCCAAGTGACATCAGTGTGTCTTTGGCACGCTCTAATGTGATTGTTTTTTCGTCTCTAACTTGTGCAAAGTCTCTTACAGATCGTACCAATCTATTTGCGATGCGAGGTGTTGCCCTACAACAACCAGACATAAAGGCTGCTACACCATCTTCTATTTTTACATTTAATATATCGGAACTCCTCTCTACTATTTTTTCCATCTCTGGAAGAGAATAAAAATTAAGTTTATAAGTATGAACAAATCTATCACGAAGAGGTGCACTCATTCCTCCTGCTTTTGTTGTAGCTCCTATTAGAGTGAATGGTTTTAGATCAAGACGCATAGATCTAGCAGTTGGGCCTTTTCCTATTACTAGATCCAAAGCGTAATCCTCCATGGCGCTATAAAGTACTTCTTCTATAACTGGTCTCATTCTATGAATCTCGTCTATAAAAAGTACGTCACCCTCTTTCAAATTTGTTAATAGAGAAGCCAAGTCCCCCGGCTTTTCTATAGCTGGCCCACTAGTTGTACGCATCTGTGCATTCATCTCGTGTGCAACAATGTTTGCTAGGGTTGTTTTACCAAGCCCAGGTGGTCCATAAAGCAATGTATGTCCCATTGGCTCGCTCCTTTTCCTAGCAGCCTCCATATGAATTAATAGATGTTCTTTTATTTTTCCTTGCCCAACATACTCAGCAAGATTCTTTGGTCTAAGTGTCTGCTCAAACACATCATTATCTTTAGTAGATTTTTTTGGACTTACAACTGATGCCTGCTCTGTAGTTCTTTTTATTACCACGTAAATATAATAACACGAGACTCAAGAAAATTATGCTACAATCCAATTTAGATGGATAAAAAATCTCTCATGACTAGAAATAATAGGATTATAATTGGTGTTTTGGCTGCAATTATTGCAATTGGAGCTATAGATTTATTGTTAATAGAAAAAGACTGGGTTGTATCTGAAAGAAAGAAGATCGCAGAACAAGAAGAACCATATGTACCAGTTCTAACAATAGATGAACCAAATCAAGTTATTGAACCAACGGAGGCAGGAATTCGCAAAAGACAAGAAATTAACGTATTGAATGTGCTTCAAGCATTAGAATTTGAGGCAAAAGAGACAGATGAACTTACACTCATTAAACAAATAATCCCAAATGACTTAGCTCAGGTACACGTAATAACCCTATTAAAAGATGGGGATAGAGCAGGAAGTGTAGCTTGGTCTGATTCTATGGAGGTTAAAACATATTTTTTGGCGCTAAAAGAGGCATTGCACACGACTTTTTCTCCTCATATGAAAGATTTGGTAGATGAAACACAACAAAGAGAAGGAAAGCCAACCAGAAATATGCTCACTTTTAAGGACCCATTTATAAGTGAAGAAAGAATAGTATTTGTAAGAATTAGAGAGAGAATATACGAATTCCACGTAGCTGAAGGCATGGACGACGAAATTTTTGAGTTAGTTGAGACAGTGTCTGAGTAAAAGGAAGTGAAGGAAATTATTGACGCTACTGCACCATATACGTACAGTATCGCGCGCATGGCAAAAAAGATTGTAAAACTCATCAAAGTGCAAGCAAAAGGAGGGCAGGCAAATCCTGCACCACCACTTGGTCCTGTTCTAGGACAAGCTGGTGTAGATATAAACGCTTTCTGTTCACAATTTAACGAATCAACAAAAGACAGAATGGGACAGGTAGTACCTATCGAAATAACAGTATTTGATGACAGATCATTCTCTTTCATACTAAAACAACCACCTGCAGCTAACTTGATATTAGAAAAAGCAAAACTAAAAAAGGGAAGTGGAGAACCTAACAAGAACAAGGTTGGATCACTTAATAAATCACAACTAAAAGAGATCGCCGAGACAAAAATGCCTGATCTAAATGCTAATGACGTAGAAGGAGCAATGGAAATTATTGCTGGAACAGCCAGAAGCATGGGCGTTACTATCGAATAAGCTAACCCTTGTCTCATCACAAAGTGTAAACAAGCGCAACGTATTTAAGATGCGCAAAAGGAATGAAAGCCGTAGGCTGTTTTTAACCTTTCTAAGTACCCAAACGTCGCCATGCCAGATACACCCCTCTTCTCCGCCATGTTTAGTTTTGTCGGAATGATGTACGGAATTTTAGTTCCGCTAACAATAACACTCGTGTTATCAACAGTTATAGGAGCAAGTATGTTACAAAAAGACGCTCGTCCAAGAGAAATAGCTCAAAGTCTATTTTGCTATTTAATGATGTCACTTGGAGTTTTACTTATGAGTGCAGGTGCTTTGCCAACAATAATTAGTGTTCTTGCCGGTGTTAAATTATCTGGAGCAACTTATTTCACACTATTAATAGTTTTTTCTGCAGGAGGAATGCTGTTTTTGTGGAACGATGCACTTGTTCATGCAATTCCAGAACGTTCTAGAATGGTTCCAGAAACAATCTATATATATCTATTTAGAATTATTGGACATTTGCTTCTATTCCTATGGCTACTCTCTTTAGTTGTTTCTATGCTAAACGGATTACCAGAAGAAAAAGGATGGTGGATCATGCCAATCATAATGATCATTTATGGAGGACTATTTGTATGGTGCACAAGACCAGATACAGACGAAAACTACTTTATAGCCTCATGTTGTAAGAAAGGTCACATGTTTACTACTACAAGCTGCGCACCAAAGAAAACAATTAATAAAGTAGTGATTGCCAAAAAAGCTGCCCCAAAGAAGAAGGTAGCAACAAAGAAGAAGGCACAGCCTAAGAAAGTACGCAGCAAAAGACGATAAAATCGTTGCATTAAGGCATATTACTGCATTAGGATCCTTTTACTTATTTGTGGGAGTCAACATTTTGACACTAGTACCACATTCCCAATTTTATTATGACAAAGAAGGATAAAAACAAGAAAATCGACAAACGTGCTAGAGGAAAGAAATATAAAGAGAAAGAGGCTCTAATTACAGAGAGTTCATATCCTGTTCCACAGGCTATGGAGCTTTTAGAAAAAATAAGTACAACATCATTTGATGCTACTGCAGAAGCTCACTTCCGTATAAATGCAGATACTACTCAAGCAGATCAACTTGTTAGAACAACTGTTACTTTGCCACATGGAACAGGTAAAAAGGTAAGGATCGCAGCATTTGTAAAAGATGATCAAATTGAATCTGCTAAAAAGGCTGGTGCAGACATTGCAGGCTACGAAGATCTAATTAAAAAAGTAGAAGGAGGAGAAATTAATTTTGATATTGCAGTCGCAGTTCCAGAAGTAATGAAAGATCTAGGTAAAATTGCTAAAACGCTTGGACAAAAAGGATTAATGCCAAACCCAAAAGCTGGAACAGTTACAAAAGATATTTCCAAGACAATTGATGAGCTAAAGAAAGGACGAGTTGAATGTAAAATGGACAAAGATGGAATCATCCATGTGGCTTTTGGAAAAATTTCTTTTGGTGCAAAAAAGCTTACAGAGAATTATGAAATTCTTATGTCAGCCATTAATGAAGCTAAGCCAGTAGGAATAAAAGGAGTATATATTCAATCTATTGCAATCACTCCTTCTATGGGTCCATCAATACACGTAGAATTTTAGTTCTTAAACTTGCGAGAGTATTTGTTTTACCTCTTCAACTGATTCAACACGAACTAGTTGAGATCGTAATACACTAGCTCCATCTATACCTTTTACGTAGCCTGCCAAATGCTTTCGCATTTCTAGCATTCCTTTGCGCTCCCCTTTTGTTTTAACAGACAGCTCACAATGAGAGATTATAAATGGGATTTTTTCTTCAAAGGATAGACGCTGTACAGACGGAACGTCTGGAATCTTTCCGTGAATAATTGCATCTGCGATATCACGCATTATCCAAGGATTGCCGAATGTTCCCCTACCAATCATTACTCCATCTAAGTTTCCTAATTTGTTAACTGCATCTTTTGCGCAATTAATATCACCATTACCTATAACTGGAACACTTACATTTTTCTTTAACTCATAAATGGGATCCCAATTAGATTCACCAGAAAATTTTTGAGTATACGTTCTACCATGAATAGCCAAAGCATCTGCACCTTCTTCTATTAAAGATTTACAAAATGGTATTAGCTCGTCTTCACTCTCCCAACCAAGCCTTGTTTTTACGCTAACTGGAATAGATACAGCCTTTTTAGTAGCAGATACTATCTGCCTTGCTAGGTTTACATCCTTCATTAAAGCAGAACCATGACAAGAAGAAACAACCTTGGCAGCAGGGCACCCCATATTTATGTCAATTCCATCTGCACCCATTTCTTCTATTATCTTTGCAGCAGAAAGAAAATGCTCAGGATCTTTACCAAAAATCTGCACAATGAATGGACGCTCTTTCTCTGGATCAAAATTAATCATCCCCATAGTTTTTTTTGCTCCATAATGAATTGCATCTGTACTTAAAAATTCTGTATAAACAACTGTTTCTGGTGCCAACAGTTTAATTACCTGACGGAACGATGCGTCAGTTAATCCTGCCATTGGTGCCAATGCAACGATTGGTTTAGTGATTTTATCCCAACAGAAATCCATATATTTATAGTAAGCTAGAATGTGCAGACGCAATACAATAAAACTATTTATCTTTCTTGTCATCTCAACTCTACTCATAAATCAAAAATTTTCCGCATAATAAGCCCAATGAAAACACTAACAATCCGAACTATAGGAATCAGCTTTCTAACAATTCTACCTACTGTTGCTATTGCACAGGGTCTTATATCTGCAGATGTCGTCGAATGTAGTTTTGCTACAGGCATGTTATCTGCTGAGTGCGTACCAGCATTTATTTCTTATGTGATTAAGTTTATCTTTGCGATGATAGGAGGAATTGCGCTTGTACAGATAATTATATCTGGATACCAAATTGCTTTAGCAAAGACAATGGGTAGAGATAGAAGTGAAGGGTTAACACGGCTTCGTGTTGCCATTATTGGATTTATACTTTGCGCATTCTCTTGGTACATTGTCGACTTTATTGTTTCTTCCCTTGCAGGAATATGACCTCACAGAAAAAACCTCAGAATCATTTTACTTCTCTACGCATTATAGGAAAGAAGGCCCAAAACATGATTGAGCGTGCCAAACAAACTAGCGACAAAGAGAGAAAGAAATCCAGTAGCTCTAAGCTACCAAAGAAGGAAACATTAGAAGAAGTGCTCGCTCATATATCTGTGTTAAGTATTGTGAAAGGAACATTCGCAATTCTATTTATTATTATTGGTGCATATGCTCTGTATCAAACAAGAGACAAAGTGATTTTACTGCTTTTTGCAGTTTTTCTTGCAGTAGTAATAGATCCAGGAGTTCAAACATTAGAAAAATGGGGAGTGCCACGAGGAGTAGGTGTAATAATTCAGTATTTAGCATTCCTATTTTTATTCTTTTTCCTTGTTCTGTCTCTTATCCCAATTATTGCTAATCAATTAAGAGAAATAGCAGTACTCTTGAGTGTAAAGGTAGATACGTTCCTAGCTAATCCTCAAATAGATCTCCCATTGCTTTCCAACCAACTTAATGAACAACTAACTGCCATTTCTCAAACTACACTACAGAACTTAGAAATAGATAAGTTTACAGATGCACTAGAGCAACTCAGTAGTCAGCTTTCTGGAGCAGCATCTCAATCAATTCTATATGCAGCTAATCTGGCAGGGTCAGTACTCAAATTCTTTGTAAGCTTGGTTATCGTTATGGTACTTGCATTCTTTATCCAGCTTGAAAAAGAAAAGATTATTAACTGGGCAATAGGATTCTTTCCAGATAAATACAAAATGTACCTAGATAATAAGTCAGAAGCTATTCACACAAAAATTGGCCAATGGGCAAGAGGTCAAATGATGCTTAGCTTAAGCATCTTCTCATTAACCCTAATTGCTTTAATTATATTAGATATAGATTACGCACTTACTTTGGCAGTACTTGCGGGGTTCTGTGAACTTATACCCGCTGTTGGACCATTCTTTGCGGCTATACCTGCTGTACTTATTGCAGCAACAAAAGGTGGAATGCTGTGGATGCTAATTATTGCAGCAATGTATTACGTAATTCAGTGGTGTGAAAATAATCTTCTTGTTCCATTAATCATGAAACGAGCTGTGGGACTTTCTCCTATTGCTATCTTATTTGCGATGTTAATTGGAATTAGTTTCCCAGATATTATTCATCCAATACTTGGTGTAATGCTAGCAATACCTGTAACCACCATAATAACTATCTTTTTGGAAGATTGGAGAAAACACGGAAAGTAGATAGCGATACCACTTTTTATCCATTCCTACCACTCCCGCAAGTGATCAAAATGTGATAGAGTATTGCGAATACTAGACTGTTTAGCACTCATGGTGATAGACTGCTAGTTCCAAGCATTTCTTCATTCCCCTACTTAAATGCATCCATTCGATAGATTCACTCCAAACGCAAAACTTGCTCTACAGATCGCAGAACAAGAAGCAAAAAACATGAAAAGTAATTACATTGGAACAGAACATCTTATTTTGGGGCTTCTTAGTATCCCAAAATCTCTTGGGTTCTCTATCTTTACAGGGGCAGGAGTAACTCTTGAAAATGTAAGAATTTTGCTGAAAGCAATGAAATCACAAGATATTGAAGGGAAAGAAGTAAAACACGGACTATCAAGCTATCTTCATTCAGTTATAGAACAGAGTGTTATAACTGCTCATAAATTTAGACACGCTAATGTTGGGACAGAACATTTACTACATGCACTAGTATCAACAGGAAGCAACGGGGCAACTGCACTGCTAGAGCAAATGCAAGTAGAGCCAGAGGATCTAAAATCACATGTAGAAGAAATGTTTGGTCAGATTAATCAGTTCAAACAACAAAGTGGAAACATGGAACAGTCACTTGAGTCCTTCTTTCAAGGATTGCAAGGAGCAATAGTTGGAATGCAAGGAGGAACAGGACCAGGAATGCTGGAGCCAGAAGACGCCAAGAGAAGAAAAGGAGATGGCAAAAGCAAAACACCTGTTCTAGATTATTTCACTGATGATCTAATCGTCAGAGTGAAAGAAGGGAAAACAGATCCAGTAATAGGTAGAGACACAGAGATTGATAGAATGATTCACATTCTAAATAGGAAAACAAAAAATAATCCCGTATTGATAGGAGAACCAGGTGTAGGAAAAACTGCAATAGCAGAAGGATTGGCTCAAAGAATCGCTCATGGAAAAGTGCCATCTAGCTTAAGGAACAAACGAGTATTAGTTTTAAATATGGGTTCCTTGGTAGCTGGTACCAAGTACAGAGGAGAATTTGAACAAAGATTTGATGACATTATTAAAGAAGCAATCTCATGTGAAAATGAGATCCTGCTATTTATAGATGAGCTTCATACAGTAGTAGGTGCCGGATCCGCAGAAGGATCACTAGATGCAGCTAATATCCTTAAGCCAGCTCTTAGTAGAGGTGCTATTCAAGTAATAGGAGCAACTACAACAGATGAATTCAAGACAATCGAAAAAGACCGAGCATTAGAAAGGCGCTTCCAATCAATATTGGTAGAAGAACCAACTATGGATGACACAATTAAAATCCTAAAAGGAATTAGAAAAGGATTTGAGGAATTCCACAGACTTACAATTTCTGATGATGCATTGAAAGCATCAGTACAATTAAGTAAGAGATACATTAACGACAGATTCCTGCCAGATAAAGCAATTGATGTATTAGATGAGGCAGCAGCCCAACTAAGCATTCAACAAACAGATGAATCACCAAAACTAAAAAAACTAGAAGATGCGCTAGAAGCATTAATAGAAAAACAACAGGATGCTGTTAAAGATCAAAAGTATCATGTGGCTCTTAAGCTAAAACAAGAACAACAAGTTCTTCAAGAAAAGATTGAAGAAGCAAGAGCAGCAATGGATGGAGACAAGAGAACTCCATTACGAATCACAGAAGATAACATTGCTCATGTAATTGGAAACATGACTGGGATACCAGTTACAAAGATTCTAAAAAGCGAAAACAAGAAACTTCAGAACCTAGAAGTATTAATGAGAAAGCATGTTGTTGGGCAAGATGAGTCCATTAAAAAGGTTGCCAGAGCAATTAGGAGGTCTCGTGTAGGGATAGGAGATCAACGCAGACCAATAGGCTCTTTCTTGTTCCTAGGTCCTACAGGTGTAGGTAAAACGGAATTGGTAAGAACAATTGCAGAAGAAGTATTCGGCAAAGAGGATGCTCTAATAAAAATAGATATGTCTGAGTTTATGGAAAGACATAATGTGTCTAGATTAGTTGGTGCAACAGCAGGATATGTTGGATACGAAGATGGAGGGCAACTAACAGAAATGGTGCGAAGAAAACCTTATTCTGTAGTTCTATTTGATGAAATAGAAAAAGCACATCCTGAGTTCTTTAATATTCTATTACAAGTACTAGAAGATGGAGTGCTAACTGATGGACATGGAAAACAGGTTGATTTCCGAAATACTGTAATAGTTATGACCAGTAATATTGGAGCAGGAAAGCTTACAAAAGAGGCGGCAAAAATTGGATTTAAAACACTGATCGATTCCGAGAAAGAAGACAAAGCCTACGAAGAAAAATGCGAAGAAGTAATTTCTGAGCTAAAGGAAAATGTTCGTCCTGAATTCTTGAATCGTGTTGATCACGTAATTGTGTTCAATGCACTACATCAAGAGCATATTAGAAAGATTGTAAATATCCATATTGATATGCTTACAAATAGGCTTAAGGAAAAAGGATACAAGCTAGAAATAGATCAAAAAGCTGTAAATTTCTTAGCAGAAAAAGGATTTGATCAAGAATATGGTGCTAGACCAGTACGTCGTGTGATCCAAGAGCATGTAGAAGATGAAATAGCTGAACACATTCTAAAGGGCATATTTAACACTGGTGACACAATATGCGTGATTAAGAAGAAGGATAAAGAAGCTCTGGATTTTATGCCAAAAGAGGTAAGCAAGAAGCCGAAAGTAAAGAAGGCACCCCCAAAAGCCAAAGCCAAAGCTGCATAATTTGCAACAATGCGCTTAGCTAGTGGATTAAATACGTAAAATATGATAGAATAGATAGATTCTATGCCTATAGATCCTGTCAAAATTCCACAAAATGTAAATGTGGAAGATCGGGTAATCGGACCAGTATCACTGAGACAGATATTCCTGTTGCTCGGTGGCGGTGGTACAAGTTACATAATATGGGCTCTAATGAATAGCATGGGAATCATAAAAATATGGGCAGGCATAGTCGCTGCTATCCCTGCAGTAATAATGGTTTTATTCGCATTCGTTAAGGTTCAAGAAATATCATTACTACGTCTACTATTCCTTCAAATAGAAAAAAGTAAAAAGCCGAGTATCCGATTCTGGCAACCTAGAAAAGGAATAAATATTCAAAATATTGCAATGCATTCCAGAGCTAGTAAGAATAATCGTGCAAACCAGAAGACTGTGGAAAAGACTCATAAATCATCAGTAATAGATGAATTAAGTTCAGTTCTAGACACAGAAGTATTATCCCCTACTGAATCACCAGCTTAAGTAAGATGCCAGAGGAAACAAATAAAGCAGAGGCAATAGAAGAAATAAAGAAAGATGCAGATACAGATGCAAAAAAAGTACCTGCTAAGAAAAAAACAAAAAGAAAACCAAAAAGCACAGTAAGAAAAAGCAAAGGTAACAAGCACTCTTCCACTCAAAGATATCTTCCAATAGCAGAAATACGAAACAATACTGTTCTGCTAAAAAATGGAGGACTAAGAGCAGTACTAGAAGTAGAAGCATTAAACTTTAATCTTAAAAGCGAGACTGAGCAGCAAGGAATAATTGCTGGTTATCAATCTTTTATTAATTCAATTACTTTCCCTATACAAATAGTTGTACGTTCTAGAAGGGTAAACATCGCTCCATATCTAAAAGAAATTAAGTTAATGGCAAAGAATCAAAAGAATCCATTATTAAAGAAACAGACCGAATCATATGCAATGTTCGTAGAAAAAGTTGTAGAAGTTGCAGATATTATGAAAAAGAAATTCTATGTAATTGTCCCGCTAGACGACCAAGCTATACAACAGAAAAAAAGTACATTACGACAATTGTTCTCTTGGCTTCAAATAGATGATTCAGGGGGCCGCGCAGTTCAAAGATACAAAAGCTTTGTTTCTAAGCATACAAAACTAATAGATAGACTTAATTTGGTTCAATCTGGACTTAATAGCATCGGACTTATAACACACAGACTTAATACAAAAGAGCTTATTGAGCTCTATTACGAAACATACAATCCACACGCAAGCGCAGTCCAAAAACTAAATGAAGATCTAAATCTTGATCAATTTGCTATTTAGGACGTAAAACCAACAAAAGTTAACGGATTAAGTAATTGACTGATTTAATGCATAATGCAAAAATATCGGTGTTAAGGTCTTTTCGCTGCTCGTGCAAGAGCGACAGACCACATTCATTTTTTATTTCTTAATCCTTGCACCACCCTTTTTGTATGGCAAAAACAACAACAACGTCCGTAATGGACACTTTACTAGAAAACGGACCAACAATTCTACGAATCAGACCTGGTGAATTACTAGAAGGAACCGTAGTTTTTAAAGGAAAGAATAAATTACTTATAGATATTGGTGGAGTAGCTACTGGTATTATTTCTGGTCGTGAATTAAGAGACTCATTTAATACATTTAAAGAACTAACAATCGGGAGCTCAGTAATGGCCATGGTGTTAGAGGAAGAAAACAACGAAGGAATGCATGTGCTTAGTTTGCGTATGGCTAGCCAGCAAAAAGCATGGGAACAATTCCATAGACTAATAGAAGAAGGAGGAACAATGAAGTTTGTTGCGCAAGAAGCAAACAAAGGAGGACTTCTATCTAACATTGATGGTATTAGAACATTCCTACCTGTTTCTCAATTAGCTCCAGCTCATTACCCAAGAGTTAACAACGCAGATCAAAGCGAAATCATTAATCGTTTATTAAAATACGTAAACTTCACATTCACTGTAAAAATTATAACTATGGATGAGGAGGCAGGAAAAATCGTAGTATCCGAACGTGAAGCACTATCAGAAAAGCGAGCTAATTCACTTGAGTCTCTAAAGATAGGAGACACAAAAGATGGAATGGTTACAGGAGTTGTTAAGTTTGGATTATTCGTAGCATTCGATGGGTTAGAAGGACTAGTACACATCTCTGAAATTGCATGGGGTCACGTAAAGAATCCTTCTGAACACGCAGTAGTAGGAGACAAGGTTAAAGTAAAGATTATTGGAATAGATGGAGACAAACTTAGCCTAAGTATGAAACAGCTAACCAGAGATCCATGGGAAGAGATTGCAGAAAGATACCCAGTTGGCAAAAAAGTTACTGGAACTGTAGTACGTTTCGCAGATTACGGAGCATTCCTTAAGCTAGAAAAAGATATTAATGGATTGATTCATCTTACAGAGGTGTCTCACCTAAAAGCAGATGATCCTTCTGAGGTACTCACAATAGGCCAGAAAGTTGATGCTCAGGTCATAAACATAGATATTGATGAAAGACGCATTGGACTATCTCTTAAAGCTCTACAGCCAATAGACAAAGAAACTCTAGAAAAGCTAAAAGCAGAACAAGCCAAGAAAGAAGAAGAGGCAGCTAAAGAAGTAGAGAAAAAAGAAAAGAAAGTAGCTAAAAAGAAAACTGAAGATAAGAAAGAAGAAAAAACTGAAGAGAAAGAAGAAAAAAGCGAAAAATCAGAGCCTAAAACAGAAGGTGGATTCGTAGCTTCTAAATCTGGAAAGAAGTTTTACTCTGTAGAAAGCGCACAAGGCAAAAAAATTAAAGAAGAAAACCGCGTGTACTTTGCAACAGAAGAAGAAGCAGAAAAAGCAGGACTAAGTAAATAAGAGTTTTAAAAAAATATGGAGTGTAAGACGAAAGTTTGCACTCCTATTTTTTTATTCCTTAATTGGTTCCTGACTTAAAAAATGTAAGTGGAGAAAGAACACTTCTTGCCCACCACCTTTTCCTACATGAAATTTGAGCTGATAACCATCTATTCCATTCTGCTTGGCAAATGTTTGAGCAGCACTAATCAGAAGTAATGGAACATGAGAAGTGGAGTCCGAAAGATCAGCAATAGATGCTACGAAATCCTCTTCTTGCTTCGCTATAAACAAAATATGAGTCGGAGCCCTAGGGTTAATATCCTTAAAACCTAGTACTCTCTCTGTCTCGTACACTTTGCCTGAGGAAATACTGCCGTCTAATATCTTGTGAAATATTGTCGTATTATCCATATATCCCAATTGTAGCAGGAAGCAATAGACAACCAAGGTGACATTCGGCAAATTGACTTTTTAGCCAAAAAAAGGGAAAATAGACATGTGACAGGAACATCTACTCCAGAAAAAGGTAAATCAGTTGAATCAAATTTAGAACAAAGTGATGCTTTGATTGTATCTCAACCTAAAAAACTAGAGGGGTTGCTAGAAACCATCTCTCTTATAGATAAAGTAAGTGAGAAATTGGGTGAAGATAAATCTGGTGACATGGGATCAGGTGGGCAAACCTCTATGTCTAAAAGTAGCAAGTCATCTAGTTCTAGTAGAGCACAAGCAATCGCAAATTTGCCAGAACCTAGAGTCATGCAAAAGAGTTTAGAAAAACATATCCATCACGAAGTTAAATTACTACAAAAGAAAGTTAAAAAGATTACAAAAGAATCAAAAGAAGGAAACGCTCATAAGCTAAATGAACTCTACGCACACATGCGTAGGTTAAATGGAATTCTATCTGAACTCGTAGAAGCATCTTATGACATTGTAAAAAGGCTCTACGTACGAATCTTTGTAGATAAGCAGAATATAACTTAAAGAAACTACTTCTTGGATTTCTTCTTCTTTGTAGATTTCTTCTTCTTTTTAGCAGCGTCTTTTTCTTTGTACTTAGCCTCTAAAAACTGAACAACAACATCCAATCCTTGATCTGCAAAAGATAAAGGTTTTAAAAGTGTGCCCTCTACCTGAGAAGTAATGTCTTGAACACGACGAACAATTTTACGTGCATCAACAACGATAAACAAAACATGATACAAAACAATTAGAACAACTATGGCAATTACTATTTGTAATCCTAGAAGAACATCTTGAACAGGAAGCATATGTAACAGGGAAAAGGTACAATGAGGTTACCGCTAAGGCACATAATGCGCAACATACTCTTTTTCCCTCGGCAGATACTTATAGTTTTTATACGACTGTATCAAAACACTCTTTCGCCAGACCATGGACCATTAAAAGCTATTTATCCATATGGCTACTGCAGGCATCTACCAACTTGTAGCCAGTACGCAATTAATGAAATAAGAAAAAAAGGAGTAATTGTAGGAACAGTTAAAGCTTTTTGGCGAATCCTCCACTGTTCACCATGGCATACACCTTCGGATAAGAAGATTATTTCTATATTGTCTGATGAATATCTAACAATGCCTAATATGAAAGAAGATATTAAAAATTGTGATCAAGAGATAGATTTATGAAATACAAACATGCTTATACTTAAATATTTATAATGTAATTCGTCTATGAACTAATTATAGATGAATATTCCTTGCTTAGGTGATACACTTTTGATACACTTAATGCATTGTTACTATTTAAATATATGCCTACCAATAAGAAGAGAATTAATATTACACTCCCCAATCACATTGCTATTTTCTTAGAAGAAATAGCTCTACGTGATGATGTACCACAGGCAACAAAAGCTGCTGAATTATTAGAACGAGCATTGGAACTAGAAGAAGATACTTTTTTTAGTAAAGCCGCTGATGAAATAGATACAAAAAAATCAGAATTTATTTCTCATAATGATTTCTGGTCAAAAGTTTTATGAAATATTTAGTAACATATTCCACGCTATTAAATACAAAAGAAATCCAACGTTTTCCTAAGCCAGATCTTAAAAGAATAAAAAAGACCATAGAAGATAAACTTACTACTAATCCAGAAGCATTTGGTAAACCACTTCGATTTTCTTTAAAGGGACACCGTAGCCTACGTGTAGGTGATTATAGAATTATTTTTCGTATAGAAAATGATACTGTAAAAATATTAGTAATTAGCCATAGGTCAGTTGTTTACGAAGATTATAAAAATAGGTTAATTTGATTTGAGTTATTACTTGAGCAAAACTCAAAATATAGTTACTCTCATTATCGTAGCTTAAATAAATTAAGCGGGTATAGCACAATGGCTAGTGCATCAGCCTTCCAAGCTGAGGATACGGGTTCGATCCCCGTTACCCGCTCCACGAAGCAAACTTCGCTTCGCTCAGTTGCTACGTGGCGCTGCCTTTATCATCGAACCTCTTTCTTAAGTTTGCTGAGTGTCATGTAGTCTGCCGAAGGCAGTACTTCTGCGACACAAAAACCCCTTTCGAAGACCCGCGAAGCAAACGAATGAGAATTATTCATTCCAAGAATTTACATTAATACTGAATTATTGTATAATACAAATATGACAACAGAACCTGAAAGGAATCCGAACGAACCAGAATTAATATTGTCCCCTGGTGACCTAGATAGAAGAATTATTAGCGCACTTAATTCAATAAACTTTAGTAATCCCACATACTATGAAATTGCTGAGTTACTAGAAAAAATGTCTAAATTAGAACGTAAGGCAGAAAAAAAATTGAGAGCTCTTGAGCACGATTCTGAATCATACGAAGATCTAAAAGGAGAAATTGAAAATGATATTTACGAAGCAAGGAAACGTATGCATAAGTTATTTTTACGTGATTATGAATATGACTCAAATAAACCAAGCCTTACAATAGTGCCAAGTGACGCTTATAAAAATAGAGAAGTAGAAGATTTACCATTTAGAAACTCAGATCTTAAATATCTCGCTCACCATATAGCAATGATGGCCAGATTTGAACAAGAGTTAGAATCTTATCTAACTGAATGGGATGAATTACCTGATAGAGAAAGGAATGTAATGATGAGGGACACAATGAAAAAGCTGGAAAGTTACAAAGAACTTGTAACTGAACGATTGCTTGGTAAATATGATGAGTAAAGTTATATTAAGGTTTTATAGTTGTAATACCTCGTACCCATCCGCTCCACGAAGCAGGATTCACTTCGTATTATCGCCGATACATTTTTTACATACTAGTAACCGAAAATACACCTGATACACTATCCAAGTGATTACATTCCAATCTCCAACTGATTTCCCAAAAGGGACAGTCTCGCAATTACTGACAGAAAGTTATGGCTCCTTGGTAAATAAAACTGAAACATGGACAAGACTAGTTAAGCAATTTAATGATGCAGATGAATTAGTGCACACAAGACCAGAAGTTGCACGTTGCACTTTTATCACTAAAAAAAATGGAAAACCAATCGGACTAGGATGTTTTGATCCAAGGGATCCTGAATACGGAATTATTGGTCACAACTGCATCATTCCTTCGGAGCAAGGAAATGGATACGGCCAACAGCAAATTAAAGAGATTTTCAATCGTTTACGAAAACATAAGATTAGAAAAGCACGTGTTTCCACAGGCGCAGGAAAGTTTGCTGCACCGGCACGTCAAATGTATGAAGCTTGTGGCTTTACAGAAACTAGAAGATTTAAAGATGATGGCTGGGAAGAAGATATGGTCGAGTACGAAGTTGAGTTGTAACAAGGTTCAAGTGCCCAGTCCATGAAATTTATAAAAGAATGAGATATAATCAATACGTGAATTTCACATCAACAACATACATCGTTGCTCAAGTATTTGCTTTACTCGCAATGGCTGCTTTTACATGGAGTCAGCAATGCAAAAAACGTAAGTCCCTACTAATATATATAATTTTGGGTAACTCATTGAATGCCGTTCATTTTTTCCTTCTAGGTGCTGTAACAGGAATGGTACTTGCAATTATTGGAGCTATTCGCTTTGGAGTATCTATATATTCCATAAATAAGTTATGGCTAATCTTTTTTCTTATAACAAACACAGTTGCAGCTTTCTATGTATTTGAAGGATACCTACTATCAGGAACATCATATTTGGCAGCTACACTTATTATAATTTCCAGCTTTCTAAAATCTGATCACTGGATGAGAGTAGCAATTATAATTGGTGCACTTGGATGGTTAATTTACGGAGTGTTAATTGGTTCAATAGTGGCAGTAGTTTCAAATGCAATCTTCCTCATTAGCAGCATTACAGGATGGTATAGACATGTATATATCGTAAAAAGAATTCCTGTTGAGTTATAGATTCCGTTAGCACAATCTCCTAGCATCTCATTCTATTATAAGCTCCCAAAACGAACCCCAAACCAAATTAACTTTTTCTAACACTAAAAAAACACATGAAGAGTTAACTCCATGTGTCTTTTTATAAGTATTAAAGTTATTACACTTTTGAAACTTGATCAGCTTTAGGGCCTTTTGGTCCGCTACCAACCTCGAACTGTACTTGGTCTTCTTCTTGTAGAGAGTCAAAAGAGACGTCTACTAGATCTGCTGAGTGGAAGAAAAGATCTTCGCCACCTTCGCGGGAGATAAAACCAAAACCGTTTAACAGTTTCTTAATTGTACCTGTTTCCATAAAATAGAATGAAAAAAAATAGAAAATGTAATCGTAATCTGGAAAAAGCATTTCTACCTCCTTCAAAACTAAGCTTACGCTGGAAAGTATATCATGCTTATATAATTTTATATAGCGATTCCTCTGTTTTATTTGACGTTAAAAGCGCCTAGAACCCCTCTTAACTGCAATAACAAACCTTTTTGAATGCATTTGCCTTTTAAAAATAGAAATATTTACTTGCTGGTTATATAATCAGATCATGAAATGGGGTTTAGCACTATCTGGTGGCGGATCTTGGGGAATTGCCAATGGAGGCATTATTGAAGTTTTAGATTCGAATAATATAAAACCTAATTACATATCAGGCAGCAGTATGGGGGCCATAATTGGTGCTCTGTATGCACTCGGGTATCCCCCATCTGTCTTCACTGATCTTGTAAATGATATTTCATTGTGGAATATTGCCAATTTTAAAAGAAAAACACTTAAAGGGGGGTTACATGCTGGGATTCTGTCTCAGAATATTTCAAAATTATTAAATCCATTAATTGGAGATGCGCTAATAGAAGATTGTAAAATCCCTTTTGTTTGTGTTGCTGGCAAAGTTAGTAATCCAATTAAGTGGCAAAATATATTACTTGGATCATTCACAGATGAAATATCAGAAACTGTTGAATTACACGTATTCTCAAAACAAACTCGTATTGTGGATGCGATAATGGCAAGTAGCGCTATACCAGTATTATTTTCACCTGTAGAAATTGATGGCGACTCTTTTATAGATCTTTGTTCATTTGGCGCAATCCCCACCAGGACGCTACGTGATACATATCACCCAGATATTATTGTTGCTACAAAAACAACTCCTACATATAAATATATTAAAAAATTAGCTCCATTTGGATTAAGGAAATTTTTAGAAGCAGGACAAAAAAGTTTATCTGAAAGTGTAGATGTTTCTGATTTAATTATAGAACCAAAGCTATCTGGAAATGTTGCATGCTTTAATCTAGCTAATAAATTTTATAATGCTGGTAAAAAAGCAGGAGAAAGAAACATAGATACAATCATTAATCTTATTTCAAATTAATTTAATAAAATGGATTTAATTAACACAATCATCATAGCAATTGCACTCGCGATGGATTCATTTACTGTTGCGATTAGCGGAGGGGCTAGTTTAAAGAAATATAGCTTTAAAAGCTCTGCATTAGTTGCAGCATATTTTGGATTTTTTCAATTTATTATGTTTCTATCAGGATATATTGGAGGAGATAGATTAAGAATATATATTGACTCATATGATCATTGGATAGCCTTATTATTATTAATATTTATAGGAAATAAAATGATTATTGGATACTTTGATGAATCAGAAGAAATAGTGTTTTCTTTAAAACATAAGATTCTATTAATACTTGCGTTGGCAACCAGTATAGATGCTCTTGGAATAGGATTAAGTTATTCACTACTAAACAAGCCATTACTTTTACCATCAATCTTAATAGGAATTGCTGCTTTTATATTTTCTATAATAGGTATGAGTCTAGGAAAATTTATTAAGAGAATACTTAAAAATAGATCTGAATTATTTGGTGGAATTATATTAATTTTGATCGGTTACAATATTGCTATTCAACATAATGCATTTGGATTTTTATAGATCTAAATTTAATTTACAATAACCCTTTTAGCTTATTTCTAGCAGGCTCTAAATCTGGATTGTAACGAAGTGCATTATTAAATGCCGCAATTGCCTCATTCTTTCTGTTTAGTTTTTGGTAAGCAGAACCCATATTGTAATACGCATTTGCATAGAATGGATTTATATTTATTGCTAATTGATACTGGTCTATTGCGTCTTCGTATCTATTAAATTGAGCATACAGCCCACCTAGGTTTAGGTATGTCTTTGCCTTATTATCAGCATCGACTTCTATAGCTTGTTTATAAGCAAATTCAGCTCTTTCAAACTCCCCTGCCTGTGCGAACAATATTCCCATTCCAAAGAATGCATCATATTCTGATGGATTAACTTCTAATGCCTTTTGATACAAAGTAAGAGACTTATTTAAATCATTTTTACGACGATACAATGTAGCCAAATTACTGTAGGTGCTAGCAAGTGGTCTTATTTCAATTGCCTCTGAGTAATGATGTTCTGCTTTATCTAAAGCTCCATTTCGATAATAAACAGTGCCTAAATTATTATGTGCTGCCTGAGCAGATGGATACAAAGACAATGCATGCGTAAATAAAGACTCACTCCCAGCCCATACTTTTGATTGTTGAAAAGAGAGATAAGCAAACAGTGCGATTATCACAGAGAGCAATCCAATAACTACCTGTTTATATTTATTAACCAAAACAGAACAAAGGATTGCGAACAAAATGATTAAACCAATAGAAGGAATATATGCATAACGGTCTGATGCAAAATATATATCTGCTGCTCCAAAACCTTTTCTGTAATTTATAAATGTAGGAGCAAGAGTGATTAAGAAAAAGAGCAAAGCAAACAGTGGTAGTCTTGTCTTTTTTATTAGCAAAACCGAAAGAGCAAAAAGTAATACAACGACCACAGCAGAAACTAAAATATCTGGAGTCGAAATAGAAATTGCTAAATCATATGGATAAATAACAGCTAACCGAGTTGGCAGTATTAATTTACCTAAATAGAATGCTGAGCTTTTTATAGCCATTAAAACACCTTCTAGGGGGCTGCTGGTTCCTATTTGCCCTGGCTTACCAACAATTGCGATTATTCCAAAGATAAAACTAAGAGCTACAAATGGAATTAAATCTTTAATACGGGATAACTTAATTCTTCCCTCTTTGTACCAATCTGTAATTAACAAAATCACAGGCAATGTAACAACTACAACTTTAGAAAACAGTGCGAATAAGAAAAACAAAATACTAAAAATATATGTCCTTCTGTTCTCTGATTCTCTGTATCTTAAAAATACATAATACGAGAGGAGGAAAAACATAGTAGATAGAACATCCTTTCGTGCGCTAATCCATGATACCGCCTCTGTATGCAATGGATGCACCGCAAATAGCAGCCCCGCTGCTATTGCCGCTACCTTGTTCTTTCCAGATAGATAGTATGAGATCCCAATAACTAGTAATGCATTAATAGAATGCAGTAGTGCATTTGTTAAATGGTATACAAAAGGATCAACCCCAGAAATTGCATAATTGATCTGATAACTAAAAAACGTAAAAGGTATATAAAGCTCTGGATCATACATTGTAAAAATCTTCCAGATAGTCCAAGGGGATATAGCCCAAACAACAGGATTATCAAATACCAATAGGTCATCATCCCAAAAGACAAATTCCCCAAAGAGTGATGGCCAAAATGTAATTAATACCAATAGGAATAATGCTCCAAATATTAACAAATTCCTTTTATGTAGCAATAGGTGTTTAAAATTCACATGGATAGAATACTAGATAGGGTAAGCATATTCCATCAATCAATTCGTAAAACATATGTTATACACTATAATTGAATGTGAATTTATGAAAAATATTCATAGACTAATGTTGGCTAGCTTCTTGTTTGGATTAAGCTTCTCCCTTCCAATCGAAACATTATTTTTTATTGAGAAAGGAATATCTCTATATGAATTGATGATACTTGAATCGATCCTTCTCATTTCAGTAATCATATTCGAAATTCCCACTGGAATAATAGGTGATAAGATCGGACGTAAATGGAGTCTTGTTTTTAGTTTTGTTATAAATATTTTTGCATGGATCCCTTGGTTGCTAGCTGATAGCTTTTTCTTATTTGCAATAACATTCTTCATGTTTGGAATTGCTTGTGCGTTTTATTCTGGATCTGACCAAGCTCTAATTTACGATGATTTAAAAGCTGTAGGGAAAGAAGGCAAAATGAAAAAGGTATACGGAATGTATGATTCTATGAAAGTATTCTCAGCTGGGATTGCTGCTTTAATTGGCGGATATATTGCACATCAACACCTACTTGAAGAATTCTATAATCTCTTCTTTTTGTGTATAGTTGCTCAAATAATTGGATTGATTGTTCTATTAACAGTAAAAGAACCAAGCCGTTCTATTAAAGGGATGCAAAAAAAACATGCACCAGAGAAAGCATTAGTACTATTTAAAGATGGAATACGCCTGATACTTAGTAATAAGAAATTGCGAAAAATACTTTTGCTTTCAGCTTTTACAATGCCTTTTTCTTACGTACTAATACGTTTCTATCAACCATATTTTAAACTAGCAGATGTTCCCAATATTTGGTTCGGACAAGCCTTATTTTTATCTTGTATTCTATCCGCATTCGCAAAAATATTTGCTTATAAAATTGAATCTATCTTTGGAGTAGATAAAGGAACACTAATTATAACAATAGTGCCATCAATATTGTGGGGGCTAATGGCTGTTGTATTCCATCCTGCACTAGCAATTATGATATTTATTTTAAACGATGGAGCAGGGTGTATAAGAGACCCAATATTCGCGGATTATCAAAACAGACACATAGAAAGCAAAAACAGAGCCACAGTTCTATCAACAATATCTCTCATAATATCCTTGTATCACCTAATTATGCGTCCAATCATTGGGTATTTTGCAGATATAGATATTCGATACAGTTTTATCATAATGGCTGTGCTTATCCTTTTCGGAGCAATAATATTTAGGATTAAAGAAGAAGATGTAAAACCTAATACATTATAAATTGTGATATTTCTTTTGTATAAGCGTTAAGAAAGGAATCTTGAAAACCTCTAACTATAGACACAAAGCCCGATTTTTGTTATAATTAAGAGAAAATAAATGAATAACAAAAAAATCACTCGCAGGATGCTGCGTCTTCTATCAATGAAGATAAGTATAACAACTGTAGTTGTTGCTGTATCTACAACTGTTGCCTTGTTCGGAGGGCACATTGTAATTGTTAGTGCTCAGTTAGAGGACCGCACTACACTATTTACTGTTGCGGGCTTACTGATAGTACTTTCTTGGGGTGCTGCATGGATCATTCCTAAATTACTATCTGAATCATTAGAAGAACACAGTGGAATACTGCGTGCATTGCTAATTGGTAATGATGATAGAAATGGAGAAGATAATGAAGATTACGATAGCCAAACATTCCGTCATCTTGCAGAGAATGTAAATGAGGTATTTTGGGTTGCAGATCAAACTGGAAAGAAAATGCAATATGCCAGCCCCGCATTTGAAAAGATTTGGGGTAAATCGTTAGAAGTATTAGAAGAGCAAGATAAAAATTGGATTGATACTATCCATATAAACGATCAAGAAAACGTATCTGCTGTAGTAGCTAAAAGTACTAATGATTCATTTGATATTGAGTTTCGAATTATTAGAGCAGACGGAGTAGTTAGATGGATTAGGAACCGTGGTTTTCCTGTTAGGAACGATAAGGGAAAACTAACCAGTATGGTTGGAATTGCAGAGGACATTACAGAGAGCAAAGTTGTAGAGCTTGCTAAAACTGAATTCGTATCTTTGGCTTCTCATCAGCTTAGAACTCCCCTATCTACCTTAAAATGGGCTATTGAGGTACTTAGCGAGAGCACTACTAACTTCTCGGATACTCAGAAAAGGCTACTAGATAATGCGCAAGCAGCAATGGTACGTATGGGTGAAACAATTAACGCCATGCTTACTGCATCACGCATTCAATCACAACAAATTAGCATGCAAGCAAAGAATGTAGATGTTAAGAAAATGCTTAATAAGATTTTACAAACATACAAAATACAATCAGATAAAAAGAGTCATACTGTAAAAATCGAATGCCCCGATGAATGTTTTGTATATACAGATGAGAACATGCTTACAGAGATTATTAGTAATCTACTAAGTAATGCTATTCATTACACACAAGACAAAGGAGCAATTACTCTAAGCGCAAAAGAAAACAAAGAAACTGACACTGTTACAATTGGCGTTTCGGACAATGGAATTGGTATTCCAAAAGAAGATCAGTCCATGCTGTTTAGTAAGCTATTTAGAGGAAAGAATGCAATGCTTATGGATACAAATGGCACAGGGCTTGGTTTATATGTAAGTAAATCACTTACAGATGTAATAGGTGGAAAGATTTCATTTAAATCAGAGGAAAACAAAGGAACATCCTTTGATATTGAATTACCAATTAGTGAAAGATAAAACATGGAACCTGAAACAAATAACAACGGCTCCAATAATGCAAAGGTAATGATTGCAGAAGATGATGTATCTCTAATGGAGATAATGAGCATGCAGCTAAAGAAAAAGGGATACAACGTAATTAGTGCAACCAATGGCAAAAAGGCAGTCGAAATGGTTAGAGAGGTAAATCCAGACATATTACTACTAGACCTGCTAATGCCAGAAATGGATGGTTTTGAAGTGCTTCAGTACATGCAAGAGAATGATATTCATGTTCCAACTATGGTTTTAACAAACCTAGGGCAAGAACAAAACTGCGACAAAAGCAAAGAACTAGGAGCAATTGATTGTTGCGTTAAAAGTGACACTCCACTTAATCTACTTGCTACAAAGATTGAAGGTATTTTGAAAAGCGTAGGTAAGTAAGTCTATTTCGATACTCTCTTCCTTTTTCTAGTAAGTGTGTTTTTTACTAACCGCTTTCCTTCTTTAGATTTAGGAGCAGAGGAATCATCGTCTTGAAAGAATAGGCCTTCTGTACTGTCATCAGGTGGCTTAATTACTCCAACTGGGTTGCCCCTATAGAGTAATACATACGTTTTCCCTTCCTGTAATCCAGCACGGACCTCTGGGAAACTATATCTGAGTTGTTTCGTAGTTATAAATTTAGTAGTTGGCATATAAAAAATATACTACTCGCGAAGTTATAAGTAAAGTTACACCTTGAGTTATAACTTCAGATCTCTAAATAATCATAAAGCCTCTAATACTTGCCATATAAGAAATTTTCGATAACCTGTCTCTCCTGTGACAAAAAATAAGCCATGTACAGTTGCATTACTTAGACCGCCAGAGACGAGCCTGATATTGTCTGAAACACAAAATTTTGAAGATGATGAACCAGAATACAGCGGTTGGATAGAAGATTGGATAGACGACTATCGAGAAGATATCCAAGAAGTTGCAGAAAATGAAAAAACAAATGTATCCGTAAGTGAACATCAACTTTTTAATGAAATCCCAGGAAAAGCGCGAAGAAAATTTATAATGGAGAATGACATTATTACTACAATTGATCCATCTGATATGACATGGGGGCTGGTTTCAGGACATATAAGGAACAATCCCATTGGGCGTGCAATACTTGCATTTTCTTCAAGAGAAGAATTTGAAGATTCACTTCAATTTATCGGCGCGATGAGAACTAAATGTTTTACAGAAACTCTGTCTAAAACAAGGGATGGAATGCGAGCAGTGCTGATGAATGGAGTAATACCAAGATGTTTTGCCTTTTGGTATAAAGATAATGAACAAATGCAAAATGCAGTAGGACAAGCTCTTGTATTCCCAAATGGACCGATAATTACATCTACAAACATACTATAAACTCATTAATATGGAAGAAAGATCAGACGAACAACCATTGGAGAAAAAATCTAATAACAATTCATCTATTATTGACTATGAAATTAAAAAACATTTTTCTGCAATGCTTGGTGTTATATCTAGAAATATAAAAATAAAGTTTTCAGAAAGAAATGGATGTG